>JACCDO010164396.1_pt1 | contig 37187 bp, 32 predicted proteins | sample 7446101 | NCBI WGS metagenome assembly JACCDO01 (sample SAMN15323440, study PRJNA562643) | freshwater metagenome | isolation source: river surface water | place: USA:Blue River Watershed | collected 2017-08-16 | reverse complement strand
GGACTCTGAATGGGAGTATTCACCATATTCTTCAACTCATTGACAGATTGAGGAGGGGGCATAGCATTTGTTGTGCCCTCGTCTGTGGTAAAGGAAGCAGGTTTCTTGTTGGTGCCTACAAGAAGCAAACTGGGGTATCCATCAATCTTTGAATTTTTCAAGCTTGTATTGTCAACCATGTCATAATGGACGGAGGCAGTATTGATGTTCTTGTTGGGAGAGGCATTCACTTCATTCCACATTTTCTCTTTGAAGGTTTGGCAATGGCCGCACCAGTCTGCATAGACAAGTACGATTGTCAAAGGGCCTCTTCCAAGAAGACTTTCAAACGGAGTGACATCTGATTTGGAGCGTACATCTACAGGATCAAGACGACCCACTTTGGTTTGGCGCTTGCGCGGCATTCTACAAAGAGGATCTATTTTTTGCTACTCTCCAGTAGAGAGTGGAATGTATGCCACAACAGTTTTATTTTTTGGAATTTTAGTCTTGGCGTATTTATATGTATTTGTTTTGGGCGGGACCCACCAAAAAGAAGCCTTCTCAAATCCTATCAACACAGGAGAGCTTCGGAAGCCCTGCAAGTCATCCGTAATTATGGAACAAGGCCTTGATGCACCTTACCTCAAGAAAGCCATTTTGGATGTGGATGACTATGAATACAACCTAGTCTTTCAGAATGAAGGAGACCGTGAGATGACAAAGGCTCTCCAGAATAAACTGCAGAGTCAATATCCCATGGATTGGTCGACACAACCGCCTAGTTCCGCCCATTTTCAAGCAGGGAAGAAGCGTTTGATGGAGTCCTTCGCAAATGGCCCGGTAGCCAACAAGGGTGAGAATCCTTATAAGGAGATTTCAGGCGATTCCATGACACCTCCCGATACAACCATTGAAGAGATGGAAGAGCGCAAAATTCTTCAGACCTATCAACCCAAACAAACTGGAGATTTGACAACCTACAATCTAGATGACGCGCAGACGCTCATTCAGAAGATTTATGATGCAAAGGGTTTGATTCCTGATGTCAGACATAAGGATGGCAATGTCTATGAAATTATTGGAACACGTCGGAAAGACGAGAAGATTGTATATGAGGATGAAGAAGCACCCGCCCAAGATGCGCCCGTCCAGGCAGCAGGGGAGGCCACGATCACTGTACCTCCCGTGGCGGCAGATGTATCTATGGGACTAGATCCCTTCTTTTCTCCTGCGGCAGGCACACACATTGGACGTTGGGACTACACCAAGTTTACGCCTGGACTTGAGCGCATGTTTGCACCCACGTATCCAACAGTCGAATGGTTTTAAATCCTTTTCTTGATTCAACAATTGAATCTTAAAAAGTATATATGTCTCTATAGTGTTTATCTGCGGCGTGTTTGTTTGGCCTTGCGGGTCTTCTTTGACTTTCTCGCCTTTCTGCTCTTTCCACCACGAGGAGGTTTTGAGAAGAAGTTCTCAAGGGTCTGTTTGGCTGCACGCATGTTATTAGGATTTATTCCCATACGACTCATCTTAGGAGCCATCGCGATTTTATCACCATTCTGGAGTTCTGAAATATTAGCAAGTTTTGTATTTGCTTCAAGCTTGCGGCCTTTGTGATAAAGACCTTTGAGTTCAAACATATTCCATGTTTGTCTCACTGCAGAATTAATAAGATCTTTAACAGTTCCGTTTGCAGGAGCCGTAAGGACAAAATGAGCGCCAGTTAAAGTTACACCATCAAATGTGCGTTGTGCCATTTCTATTAACGACAAATGTTTTTACGCAGAGGGTGCAGGCGGAGGGGGTGGAGGTGGTGCTGATTCTGCAGGTGCAGGTCCAGCAGGGGGCGCAGGAGGAGGCGGCGGGGGTGGGGGAGGAACTTTCACTCCAGGAAGACCGGAACCCATTTTCCAGGGTTTGTCATAGCCTGACTTGTATCCCCAAGGAGGCCCATAAAAGCTCCACCAAGAGGGCTGGACGTAGACAGGGACTGTATCCTGAATGTAGCGATTTACATAGACGGGCTTCTCAACCACTGTCGGACCCATAGAGTAAGATATAGCAAACAAAGCAAGAATTGCAAGAACAAATCCAAGACCAAGAACAACTGCGGAGGACTTTGCGTTTTTCATCTACTTCAAGGGTAAGAAATCTTCCCATTTCCCATCTTGGATACTCATTAAAATAATAGATGCAAACGATAAAATGACTCCAAGCGTTTTGTAGGGTCCAATTCGTTCCTTAAAATACAGGAAGCCTGTTGCTGTCACCAAAATATCACTAATAAGATCCCACATGAGGTTCATAACAATCAAACTTTCAAATTGAAGAGAGCTGAGGAAGATCCAAGGTTGCAACGCATAAATGAGAGTAGGTAAAATCATCCAGCGCAAATACCGCCCAACGTTTCCACTGACTGTTTTAATAATGCCAAGCATGAAAACATCAATGCTTGCCATAACAGCACCATAGGCGACAGGAATCCAATTTATGGAGGTCATCCCTTCTAACTGGGTGCGTCAGAAAAACCAACTCCCATGGAAATAAGTCCTGCCCCCAGAAGAGCCATCCAAGTCGGAGTTTCTTCTGCAAACAAATACCCCCAGAGGAAGGAGGCAATTACACCAATAAAGGTTAACAAGCTAAACAACAAGGTACTCACACGGGGAATCGCCCAGAAACGCATGGCGTAGCCAACAAATCCAACAAAGGTATTGAAGAGGGTCATAGGAAGCCAGACAGAGGGTCTCCAATCAATGGAGGAGCCTGATGCCAGAAGCATGCCAATGTAGGGTATCAAAGCACCTGGATACAATTCAAGAGTTGCAAAGTAAGGATTCGGAACCTTCGCTGTTCGAACCGCAAAATACATCAAGGTCTCCGTGAGGGCTGCACCCAATCCTGCCAAGATACCCTTGACATTGTATGGACTCTTCCCATCCGTTTCTCCTTCCGTGATACTCAAGCTTACCAGGATTACACCTGCAAACGCAACGAGTACAAGAAGTGCCTGCAGAGCAGAGATTGATTCCCCAAATCCAATCACGCCCCCTATCAAATTCAAAATGGGATAAAAGTAAAAGAGACTCATTGCAACACCTGCAGGCAGTGTCTCAAATGCAAAGTAAGAGACACCCACGTGGACCAGGGTAATGAGCCCAAGGCCCAAGGAACGAAAAATTCCTTCTGATGTCATCCAAGTTTGGCTCACATCCGTAGGACTTCCTAATACCAGTGCAAGTAGTGAAAAGGTCAACAAGCGACTCAAGGTTTGGGTTGGCAAATCAGTTGGAACTCGCTTAATAAGAATTGGATACAAAGCGAGTGCTATTTCTGATAAAACGACAATTGCAGCGTTCTTCATTCTACTACTTAGGTGTAATTCCACAAATCTGCTAAAATATTGGACTTCTTTTCAGCGACAGGCTTTTGAATGCTCTGGACGAAGGAATTAGGAGGCACATATTCAGTCGCATTCCGAACAGGAGGTTCACGCGATTCAGGAAAGGCAGCTCCTCCGCGAAGATCCGGTGCAAAACTCACAGACTTAGCCTTATCCTGTGCTCTCTCTTTTTTCTTTTGTTCCTTTTTGACTTCAGGAGGAATCATGGCTTGCATAATGGGGTTGGAATTCAAAAAATAGTTCCGCTCATGATGTTTCCAACTAATAAACAGCAAATTAGGATACGTGTATTTCACTTCATAACCTGATTGGCGTAACATATAGACAAGATAGACAATACAATCTTCCAAATCCAATTTAGGAAGACCAAAAATAAAGGGAGGAACCGTATAGGTAATATAACTTGCATTGCCTGTCAATTGAGAAGTACTGTAAATTCGTTGGTGGATTTGCTGTAGCAATTGATTGTACGCTCGCAGCCGAGCTTGGTCTCTGCGAAGACGTTTTTCAAACAGTTGATTTGGATCTAACCGAGGAGGCGGCTGTGCGTTCATCCTTCTCTTCTAGTTATTGCTGTGTAGGAATTCTGATTCACACAGACGAAAAAATGCGGTCACCTAGAGTTTCTGAAAAGACATAGATGGATAGAATGATAGTTCCACCACGGCGAATCGTGCTAAGTGGAGGAGGCATCCGGGCTTTGGCCCACTTAGGAGCCTTGGATGTCTTAGACAAGAAAGGATTATTAAAAAATGTCAAAGAATATATCGGTGTGAGTGCAGGTGCATTTGTGGCATTCTCAATTCTCATTGGTTATACAATTGGTGAGTTAAAAATGTTGTGTTCTGTATTTGATTTTGGTCTCTTACGAAATCTCGATCCAGAGGCAGCATTGGAATTTCCCACAAGTTTTGGATTTGACAATGGAGAAAATCTTGTCAAATTGCTTCATAGTCTCCTCCGCATAAAAAAACTTCCTGTAACACTAACCTTTGGAGACTGGAAACTGTCTCATCCTGACGGTCCCTTTCTCCGCTGTTTTGCCACTGATCTTTACACAACACAGCCTCGTGAATTTTCAAGCAATCTCACTCCTACTGTCTCCTTTGTGGATGCTCTTCGTGCATCTATGAGTCTGCCTGGTTACTTTACACCTGTAAAAGATCCACTAACATCCCATATGTTGGTGGATGGCGGTATCCTCCACAATTTTCCTTTGGCCTTTCTTCCACCCAGTCAACGTGAAACAGCGCTGGGCCTGTCCTTTTCGTACTCTCATTTGCAGGTTTCCGAGATTCCAAACTTGTTGACGTTTTTCTCTCAAATTTTTGCTTGTTATTACATTCCGAGAACTTATTCTCTTCATATCCAACATCCAGACAAGTGTATTGTTATACCATGCGGTCACATACAAGCCTGGGATTTTGAAGCATCTCAAGAAGAGCGAGAAGGAATTATTGAGCTAGGGCGGAAAGCTGCAGAAGAATTCTTAGAGTCTTATGCAACAATTGTGTCTCATAAAAAACCTGGAAGGCGGTTTTCAGTCGGTTAAGAGAGCTTGAGTCCACACTTGAGAATACGATTGAGTGTGGAAAGTTCCTTGGGAGTAGGTGGGCGTTTGTTTGCCTCTAGGTCACGAATGGTGTGAGGTGGAAACGCACAACGTTGATCGAGTTGCTGCTGTGTAAGTTTCTCTGCAAGGCGACGCTGGACGAGTTCTTGGCGAGACTCAGGAGACAGCATCTTGGGCTTGATATAGTCTACTGCTTCTACTTTTGCGAGGTGAGCGGCTTGGCTGCTGCGCCTGGGTTGAATTTCCTTCTTTTGGGCTTGTAGGCGAGCAGAGCTTCGGAGCACAACGGGGTTCCAATCTTGGCAATCCATTTTCTTGAAACTGGATGGAGAGAGCTAGAAATTCAATTTTTAGCCTTAAGTCCCTGCGAAGAATAGTTGTAGCATGGACGCTGGACTTACTGGTGGCTTAATTGGATTTGGAATTATTGTTTGCGCTGGAATGAGTCTGAAATTCTATGATGTTCTCCAAAAAAGGAAACAAAGACGCCGACTCACACATCAAACACCGCTTCTCATACATCCCAGACCTGTTCTTCTTGTGCGGAGACAGTCAAAAATGAATATGCTTCTTCCTAAATAGAATGGCATCCCCATGCACGTCAGTTTCAAAAGGAGGTGATACGGAAGGTGGACGAATGGTCCAAATACTGATGAATGCAAAGCGTTGTGCGACATTGGAAGCAATTCAAAAAGCAAGAGCGTCTTGCTGTCAGCCAACTCCTACCTCTACGAAAGCCGCCCAACTTGAATCAACCGCTTTGCAGGCGAGAGTTGCTGCTTGTGCCAGACTCAATAGCACACAAGCAAGTATTTTGGCATCTCAACCTCTAAAAGGTGTCAGTGAAGGTGCTCGTATTGCAGTTCTAATCAATCAGACGTGTGCGAATACAAGTCGCTTTGAGGAATACATTGGGCCTCGTGTACCCTTTGTCTGTCCTCCTCTTCCAACCGAGATCCTCAATGCAAACATTCCCAAACCGTCAACCCGTTGCGATACATTGAATCTTCTTGCAACGGGCACACCACCCAATTCCATACCGTAAGAGAGGGGGGAAAAAATTGAGCCGCTTGCCTGCTTGTCAAACAACTAGGCAAATGACAATTGAGTATATTGCACTGGTAAGTTACTTCTTCTTCCTCTTTGGTCTTATCTTTGTAGCAAATAATGTAAATCGCCTGGCAGCTCATCCTGCAGCACTCGCTGTTGCAGACAAGATCCAATACAATCTTCGGGATGTGCCACGAGTAAACTACAAGGAAATTTCCAGTGAGGAATCGGAGGGCGAGGATGTAGTGGACTCACAACAAGAGTCTGAATCAGACGCAGAGGATGAAACAGAAGAGATTACGCCTCTTCCCAATGCATACAGGGGCACCGAATCCTCCCTTGCAAGTCTCCGACAGCGTTATCGGCGAGACCGAAACCCTGTCAGTCGTATTCTGGAAACGGTAGATTAGCTCTGAGCGACATTCAATCCTTTCAAGTTCTCCTCCAAGAATTTCATCCATCCTTCAGGGGTTCTATCTCCTTGATGTTCTATGGTCTTTCCCTCCGCGGTCTCTAACATAAATGTGGGGTATCCCTTGATCTCCTTCCCAAGCGCCTTCTCAGGCTCTTTTTCAGGTTGGACCATGCGGCACGCCACATTTCTCCCTGCAACTGTCACAAAGCCATTTTTCGCCCATTCTTGGAAAGCGGGCTTGACAGTTTTGCAGTGAGGGCACCAGTCTGCGTAATACAGAGTGAAGGTGTCAGCACCCTTGGGTGCATCTGCAAATCCTTCTTGAGAGCTCTGAATGAACCGGAGAAGCACCAAAAGTCCGATGACAATTCCCACAAGATAGACAAACTTCGTTTTCATTTCTATTGGGTCTCACGAAAAAACAAAAACAAAATTTACTGGAAAGAAATAGAGAATGGCGAACGCAAATCCTTGCGCGATGAAACCGCATTATTCTAGGACAACGAGTGCGGGTGGCGGATGGAACCGCGAATTGTTGGGATGTCTTCCAAAGACACCAGCGGTGGGTGCTGCCCCTCCTCCTGCACCTGCGCCTGCTGATTTGCGGGGTCTTCCACAACCTCCGGGTTGGGATACAAATGATTCCATGAGAATTGCAGCAGGAAATACGGAGTATTTGCGCCCACTATCGCCTATCCTTACCGAACTAACGATTCATAAAAACAAGCTGAAAGAGTTACCTGCTCTTCCTACCACATTGCAATTTCTGAATGTGGAGAAGAATGACTTAACGGCAATTCCAAACTTGCCTCCTGGACTGCGTACTTTGAATATCCGCAACAACCGTATCTCTACACTTCCCGAACCCATTCCTGGCTCCCTTGAGGCCTTGCGAATTACCCACAATGAAATTACAGCGATACCTTCCCTGGCCCATACACAAGTCCATACGTTAGGCCTTGGGTTTAACCAGCTAACTGCGATGCCAGCACTTCCAAATACGGTCAACACAATTGGTGTTGCGTCCAATCAAATCAAATCCATTAAAAATTTACCCAGGCACGTAGAAGTTCTTGTTTGTTCCAACAATCCTCTGCATACATTGGAAATTGCAAATCTGACTCATCTTCTAGTTCTGATTGCATCCAATTGTGGACTTCACCAACTTCCTCTTCTCCCTCCTGTGAATGATGGGAATGATGACAATAACAATAACAATAACAACAATGGAAATAACAACAACGACGGGGGAGGAGCGAATGATGGGATTGAAGATCGTCGTACCTATCATTTTGGAGGCAACCCTTTGGATCCTGAATATGCAGCGATCTACCAAACCTATTTGGACGACGGAAACCATGATTGGCAGTACTGGCCCAATCTTGCAAACGCAGGTGGACCTGCTATATATTCCAATCGTCGCCCTGGCTCCACACGTGCATTCCGCCTTGCAATTCTCGAACAGTATAGACGTGATCTTCAGAAGAGAAAAACGGAAGTAGGAGAGTTGATTCGTATGAAGCAATTGTCCTCTGCAGAACCCGGTCAACCCCTGAGAGGTGTACCAGGTGCATTGCAGGCAAATTATGGGCCCATGAATCTCATAGGAGAGTTCTTAACAGGAAAGAAGGGCACTATTGAATCCCAGCGTTTGGGTCTCCTAGAAAACCAGGAGCGGGCACGTGCAGTACCGCGGGGCACTGCAGCACAGGCTAGGGCAACTATTGCAGATATTGGAATTGGTGCAGATCCTACCGCATCTTTGGCGCAACAAGAGCGAGCCAAATTGTATGTGAGACGCGCAAATTTGGATGCGGCACGGGCACGGGAAGCCCAAGAGGATGAAGCAAATAGGGCTGCATTACTTGCAGCCCAAGAGAATGAGAATGAGGAGAACAACAATGAGGAAGGCAATGCGCTGAATGCAGGCCCTCTTCCCCATGGGCCTTCAGAAGAGAATTTTGCAGGCGGCAAATCTCGCAGACAGCATACCACTCCTCGCAATCGCAAGTCCAAGAGACAGACAAGACGCCGTTAAAAAGGTGAAATAAATACGGGATTTCTCAAATCCACAATTTATTTACTGGCCGCCGCGAAGACGAAGCACAAGGTGAAGCGTGGACTCCTTCTGGATGTTGTAATCCGAGAGAGTGCGCTCATCTTCAAGCTGCTTGCCCGCAAAGATCAGACGCTGCTGATCGGGAGGAATTCCCTCCTTGTCCTGAATCTTCTGCTTGACATCTCCGATACGATCAGAGGCTTCCACATCAAGAGTGATGGTCTTACCCGTAAGTGTCTTGACGAAAATCTGCATTTCTATTACCCTACTGGAAAAAAACTTTAAGCGCTTAACTCAATTTTTTTGGCGGCTCTGCAGGTCGAAACGGTGGTGGTACATACGAACTTGCTTTCGTTTGCACGGTTTGGAGAATCTCTTTTTGTTTCTGTTTGGGTACAAAAGGCTCTGCGATATCGGTCGGCCCAAAGAACCAACTGAGAATTTGAGTAAACCGAGGTCCAAGAACACTCAAAGGCCGTAACATTCTAATTTTGAATTCCAAAACTGCGGGGTTAAACCATTCAGTTTTCTTTTATCTAGTATGAGCGTGCCTGTGTTTCAGAAAGGAAAGTGGATTCAATATCCTCTCCCTCCTCAACTTGATCCTCTGTGGTCGCAAGCCAACATTTTCAAAGCTGCATCGGTCTATAGAACTGCACTTTCAAAGGGATTCTCATCCGAAGAAAGTAAAGTTTTAGCGGAGTGTGTCGTCCACAAAGACGTCTACCCAGACTTGGAATATTCACACCACATTGAGCGCAAACTTCTCAGACTCAAGGATCACGTGGGAACAACATGAACCCCCAAATCACAAGGAAGAAGAGCAGTGTATGAAAGAAGAATCCCAATGTAGACGGGCATCCTTTGTCGGAAGCCACCTGAAAGAGTCCCCCAAAAACACGTTGCGTGAGTTTGAAGGTCTCAGGGTTTGCGATTAAGAAAAATACAAGAGTGGAATAAAAGGAATATTTTGCTTTGAGCGCAACATTTAACGGTGCTTTAGGATTGCTGGGAGAGGACATCCTGCCTTGTCAAATTCTCCTTCTACGCTAGATAAATAATCTCTGACAACAAACATAAACAAATAAAAGAGCATATAGAATCCAAAGACAGGGTCTGTTTTCAATTGCGAGTCTAGAGGTGGAGATACTTTTGCTGCCGCTGTTGATTTATCCACAGGAGACTCCAAGAACCCATAGAACTCTGCATCCGAGGCAAAGGTATACTTTGACAGCCCTTTCTCTCCAGGTTTTACATACAGAATAACAGGCGTTTCACTCGCATCTGGTTTTTTGAGAAATCGCAAATAAAGATTTTTTATGTCATCTTCTGCAGACCCTGTTCGCCGATCCACATAGGTGTCAAAGGTCTTTATTGAAATACTTTTCTCTTTGATTGTATCTAATAAAATCTTGTGTAAGGAGTGAAGTGTTTCAAGTTGGTCTTTGTCTAGACCAAAGAATTTCATAACATCTGCACCATGTTTTCCTGATTCATGGACCAATTCCATACCTTTAATCAATGGCATCAGAAGATTCATTAGATATTTTGCTTTGTGTTGAAGAGGAATAGAAGATCCAACTTTCTCAAGCTTGCCTGGAATGGGTTTTTCCAAGACTGTATACAACTTTTGCAAGACAGTACTAAAAAAGCTCATATAAATTCTTTGATAACTTGCATCGGGATCTGTTGTTTCCAGCTTAGGAAAATGCCGAGAAAAGACATAACTTATAAAAAATACGAGGTAACAACGGTTCAATCCTTTCACGCCTGCATCCGAAGGGCTCTCTACTTTGGCATTCTTCTGGAGCGCATCTGAAAATGTTTGCAAAATAGGTTCCAACTGATATTTTTTCAACGATGGATCTACAACGGGTTGAGGAGCTGTTCCACCTGATACAATCCAATTTGAAATACTATACATTAATGTAAAGAGTTTATCTTTTTCCTCAAGTTCCGAGGCAATTTTTCCTCTCAAAACCTTAATATCCTCTCCCATAGCACTGACCTCTCCTTCTGCTGCGATGGCACGGGCGGTGGCTTTCTCAAGATTTGCCTCTGCCTCTGCTAGTTTTATTTCAAGTGCCTCAAGCTTTGCCTGGAGGTCTTTTGTTTGAGATTCAAAGGCACTCATCTGAAGTTGGAGTTCCCCCTTTTTAACATCAAGCTCTGCCTCAAATGCATTCCGTTCTCCTTCTACAACTCCTATGCGACGAAGAAGATCATTCATTTTTTGATCTAAGGCGCCTTTTTGTGAGCCTTGGGCGGTTAGAAGTTGTTGCCGTTTGTCTTCTTCTTCTTTTCGCAACGCAGCCAATCGTTCTTCACAATCTCGCAAATTTTTTTCCTCCACCTCTTTCAACCGACGCAATGACTCTTGTGTCTGTTGTTGAAACTGAAGAGCAAGCTGTTCTTTCTCCTGTTCGAGCCCTTGAATCTGAGATCGTAGAGTATTGACAAGGGTATCTTGTTGCAACAAGAGTCCTTCTTGTGATTTTGTTTTCCTTCGTTCTTGTGTCAGTTCATCAGTTGTATCAGTCAATTTACCTCTGACTTCATCTAGCTCAGCCTGCATACGAGATCGCAGAGCCTCCATATTCTTTTCAAGCGATGCATTGAGCTCTGTCAAGGAGCCAACAGTATGATCGAGTCTTTCTTTGAGCGCACGGAGCTCTTTGGCTTCTTCCACGGACCGAATTGCTTCTTCTACAAAAGCCTTGTCTGAATCAAACGCAATTTCTTTCGCTTCCAAATCTTTTCGTCCAGCCTCAATTGTAGTTAAAATCTCCTGGCTGCGCTCCATAGACGCTCTCGCAGCTTCAATCTCGGCTTCCTTCTCTTGTAGGGAGGCTGTAAGAGCCTGTATCTTTCCATTCAACTCTGTCAACTCACTCTGGACCAATTTCAAAAGGTCTCCAACATCGGCACCCAGAGTCGTTGGAGTTTCATTGGACTTTCGCAGAGTTGTAGCAAGTGCTACAATCTTTTGAAGAATAGGATCATCGGAGTTTGCATAGGAAGCCCGATCTCGTTGGACGGACGCGAGGAGGGTGAGTACAGTTTCCTTATCCTGGCTCAAGGATGCAACAATCTTTTCAACTTCCTCCTGTAAGCTATCACGATCAGACTTGATCTCTTGAAGCTCCTCAAGCTGACTCCGTAAAGCATTCCTCTCTTCAGTAAGCTCTTGAATCTTTCGTGTTTGAGGGCCTGCAGTTTGGCGAAGCTCTGTTATTGTTGCTTCTTGTTTCCCAATTTGAATCTTGAGAGCAGCAACTTGGGCTTGAAGATCCGCACATTCCTTGAGTTTTGTATTGGCATCCGCAAGTTGGGCGGTAAGAGAATCTACAGTTAATTGAAGCTTTACAAGATCACCCTGTTTTGCCTTCAACGCCTCAACCTCTGCATTTCTCTCCTCTAAAATATCCGCAAGTACCTCATATTCATCATCCTTTTCGTCACATTTAGCTTGAAGTTCATTGTACTTAATTTGTAAAGAGAACATAGCATCTTGTAAGGCCTCATACGAAGCATCATACTCTGCACGGATTGCATCAATTTCTTGAGAAGATGTCGTACCAGAAAGAGACTTAACTAAGCCGTCTTTTTCCTGTTCTAGAATTGTTATACGATTTTGCAAAGCAGCTTTCTCATTTGCAAGCGCTTGGACTTGATTGCGGAGTGCAATCAGTGATTTTTCACAATCTGCTTTCTCAGCCTCCAACTGATTCAAATCCGCATGAAACGTTTGTATAGTTTCAATCAAGCGATCAACAAGTTTCTTCAAATCCGTTTGGTCCAGATTCTCCCAAAAGGAGCTGTCTTCAGGAATGACACTCTTGACATAGGCAATAATCTCCTTGGTTTTGGACTGTAACGCTGCCTCCATATCATTCTTCATAGCCTGTAAATCCAATTCAGTTGCCTGTAAAACGCGCTCAATCGGTGCAGGAACAGGATGTTTGGAACCCCTGTATTCTTTCATAAATCCCTGAAAATTTGGCAGAGGATTTTGACTCAGTCGTGCTACAAATCCTTTGGGATTGGGATCTCGCCCTAAATGAGCTTGAAGGGGATGAGATCCCTGTAAAATGAAGAAGACAAACTGGCGCAACAACTGGTTAATCTGATCGTCACTGAGATCCCCCAGAGTCTCAGCCAAAATATCCTCATCCATTTCTTTGCAATTGGTTGTGGTTGATGCAAAATCAATATATTCTTTGAGGGCTTGAATTTGATTCAAAACCTGTCGGAGACGTAAGGAATCACTTTGTGATTTTCGCAGCAAAATCAACTCGTTTCGCAAGAGTCCAAAGCGATACTGAAGACTTTTCAGTAAAATATCCTTCTCTTTCTGCGAGCAGGGAGGTTGAGGCTGGGATGGAGACAGAGAGAAAGGATTGGAACCGGAAAAAAGAGTTTCAAAGAGTTTTTTCAACACAGTCTCTTCTGAGCCTGTCATTCCAGGATACTTGTATGCATCCGCAAAGGGGACTAAAAAAGCCTCTCCTTTCGTAAAGGTTGTAGGTTCTAAGGAGACGCGTTCTCCCAGAACCGTTACTATTTGAGGACTCGCGCTCATTTCTTCTAAAGACAGCGGTTTGTTCCAGTCTAAACCTTAGCCGCAGTAGAGAGGTAGGAAATGGAATCAGACAAATCCGCTCAGAAGATCTTCAATCCGTGGAATCCTGCGAACAAAATTATCCAAACCGCAGAGGTGGAAGCCATTTTGAAGAAATATGGATGGACTGGCTCTGTCACAAACATCAAACCTTTCCAGCAAGCCTGCGTACACAAATCTTATGTGGATAGGTCGGAAGAATGGTCCCAAAGTGGGGAAAAGTGGATCGTTGCGGAACGGCCTTCCAATTGTCTTCCTCTCAGAGAAGCAGACAATGAGGAATTGGAATTTATTGGAGATGGATTTGTAGGAAATAATATTGGATTGTATCTTGCACGACGTTACAAGGGCGAGGGTGAAGGGTTTTTTACACGAATCCGCACGCGCATTGTCAATAACAATATGCTCGGGAAGTTGGCAAAGAAAATAGGACTGGCTCCCTGGCTCATTATTAGTCGCCACGTGGAAAATGTCTGCCAAGGTCGTGAAAATCTTGGTATTCTAGGATCTATGTTTGAGGCTTGGCTAGGTGCTCTCTTCGAACATGAAGATGATGCAACAGGCAGAGGTGACGTAGCAGTACGCAAATTCTTAATTCAGGTTGTGGAAACCCACATTGATTTTGTGGATCTTATCACCGATGACACAAATTACAAAGATCAGCTTCTCCGATGGTTCCAAGCGCAATACCATCAGCCTCCCCGATACAAAGAAGTGGAAGTTGTAGGCCCTCCCCATGATAGGACATTTACAATGGGCGTACTAGATCCCAATGGTACAGTCATTGCTACAGCCACGGCGCGAAACAAACAAGTTGCAGAACAAGAGGCAAGTCGGTTTGCACTTGCGAAACTAAATGGAGGGGAGGTGTAGAAGAATGTCTGAGGCACCTCCACAGAAAAAGAAGGGTCTTTCCATTGCTGCATTGAAAGGAAAGATTGAAGTTGCAAAACCTGGGGAAAGCGAGGAGCCCCCTATTACAAGTTTGAAAAAGCCCGCCCAAGTGAAAGCAGAAGAGGAAGTGCAGGCATCCGCTGCACCGCCAAGACCTCTTGAACCTGGTTCACGATTGATCTTTGGAAGCAAAGCAAAAGCTGCTCCCGGCTTACCGAAGGCACCTTTACCTGCACCCAAACCTGCTGACAAGACATCTCTTGCGAAGCCTACAGCCACTGTAGTTTCCAAACCTTTGCCAAAACCTGCTGAAAAGGCTACAGCCACTGTGGTTTCTAAACCCACAACTGTGTTACCTCCAGCAAAACCAGTAGCGGCTGTCAAAAAACAGGTACGCATAGACTCCAAACCTCAAGTCAAGATTATTAGTCCACGCAAAGTTCCTAGCGAAGCCCTAAAAGCTGTCAAAGCCTATTTTGACTATTTGAAGGAAGAATATGGCTCAGACAGCTATGAAACAATTCCCTTAGAGGACATGCGTGGAGAGGAGCCCGATGGACGTTTTCTTTACATCTTCACAGAACCTGTTGAGGAGGATTTTACAGAACTAGAGAAAGAGTTTACTCTGATTAAATTTACATCGGAGGGTATTACAACAGATGAATCGGATGAAGAAGCCTTTGAGAAGGAAAAGGCCAAGCTGTTTGACATGCTGCGCGAGATAGAACCTGCTAAGAAGACAGAGGAAGACGAAGAGGAAGAGGAAGAGGAAGTGCAACCCTCTGCAAAGACTGTGCCTTTGACAAATTTTGAGAAACTGGGAGACAGTGAATTGAGTGAAGTTATGGACGATATTTTGTATGAGGAAGGGCGTATTCCTGAAGAGACGTTGCAGGACAAACTGCAGTCCAAATACAAGGTTGAGACGCCGTCTACAGGATACATTCCTCAAAATCGTCGCAGCTTTTTAGGATTTATTTACGATACATATGCGAGGGACTTTGAATTGCCTCCTCTTCCTCCGAAGCCTGATCCTGATGCCTGCAAAACGGTTCTTGAATCGGATCGCTCGCAAATGTATAAGTATCAGGAATTTATCAAGGAATATATGAGCTGGCAAACACCCTATCGCGGTATTCTTGTCTATCATGGTCTTGGTTCAGGAAAAACCTGCACGTCCATTGCTGCTGCAGAGGCACTCTATGCAACTGCAGATAAAAAGATTGTTGTAATGACACCTTTCAGCTTGCGTCAAAACTTTATTGGAGAAATTACAACTTGTGGGTTCCGCCATTTCCGATTGAAGAATCACTGGACGGAATACAAATTTAGTGAGAACCCTCTTGCCAAGGTGTTTGCACGATCTGTGATGCAGATTCCTGAAATTTATTTGGAACGTGTTGACAGTGTTTGGATTCCTGATTTTAACAAAGAGCCCAACTATGCTTCTTTAACACCGGATCGTCAAACAAGAATCCGCGACCAGATTACCAATATTCTCGTGTTTGACCCCAATCCGAAAAAGAAATTGGATGGGCGTATTTGGTTCATCAATTACAATGGTATTTCTGCCAAAGATTTGTTACGACTTGCCTGTGACAAGAGCAGACCCTTTGACAACAAGGTGATTATCATTGATGAAATCCACAACTTGGTCCGTGTCATGCAAGGTACCATTGAGCCTTATGTCGTGGAGATGACACGTGCAAGAACCAAACGTAGAATTCAGTATGAGCCCATTGAATGGAAGGATTGGGAACCCAAGTTGTGCCCGAAAGAAGGAGATTGGACGAAATTTGATACAAAGAAAAACTACAAGCGAGGCTATCTCTTTTACCGCTTGCTGCTGGGGGCTACTAACTCAAAGATCATCGGACTCAGTGGTACACCTCTCATTAACTTCCCCGAAGAGATTGCCATTTTAGCCAATGTGCTGCATGGATATTTGAATATTGTGGAAGGAAATGTTGCAAAAACGGATGTGCGCGATAGTGCAGCAGATGCAAAAGATATTGCGATGAAGAAAACCATTGAAGAAGTCCTCACAAAGAATCCTTATGTGGATTTCCAAGAAGTTATCATGCAAGAGCGCTCCATTCAGTTCCGTGTCACCTTCTTGCCTGAAGGCATTCGCAAAGTACAACCCCAGGAAGGATCCGAAGCAATCCCATTGGGAGTTGAGCGCATGAACCCAGAAAGCGATCCCATTTCCTTTGCAAAGCGTTTGTCGTTGTTGCAATCAGAGTTAGAAGCCAAAGGTATCAAATTGATGAATGTGACAAAAGACACAAAGATTAAGGTCACAAGTCAGCCTTTGTTGCCTCCTGTAGGAGAGGTGTTCCGTTCCACCTTCTTTGAGGAAAATTCCGTGGAGCTCAAGCCAAAACTTGATCTTGTGCTTCTCAAACGACTCTCAGGTCTGATCTCGTATTACAAAGGCTCACGTGAAGATTTGATGCCACGTGTTACGAAAGATGAGACAGTCTGGGTTCCTATGAGTCCTTATCAGAAAACACAGTATTCCAAGGTGCGCTTAGAAGAAATTGAGATTGAGGAAAAGGAGAAAGAAAAGAAGCGGAAGTTGGGAGGTATGGATATTGGAGGCCGTCTTGCATCGTTGTATGCGGAAGTCTTTGAAATCAAAAACGCAACCCAGAATTCCAATTATCGTATGGCTTCTCGTCAAAGCTGTAATTTTGCATTCCCTGCAGAGGTGAATCGCCCACGCCCTCGATCCAAAGACGACAAGGATGCAGAGTTGGGAGAGGACAAAGAGGATATTGTGGATGAAATGCCTGCAGAAGGTGAAGAAGGTGAAAATTTGGATGCGGAAGAAGACCGCATGGAAGATCAGGTGAAGGCAGAAGAAGCAGGCATTGAGAATGCAGTAGAGGGAGAAGAAGAGGAAGAGGACAAGCCTCTTGCTATTTCGGAGACAGGGTTTGACGAAGAAGCTACAGGAAAGCCTGCTGTCAAAGAAGAAGTCTTTAATGAAGATGCAGCACTGGATGAAGCTGTGGAGAAAGGGTTGAATGGTATGGATGCAGTAGACTATATGGAGCAGAAGCGTGCAGAGTTTGAGGCGAGAAAGAAAAAGACAGCAGCCAAAGAGGAATTAACAAAGGAGCAGAAGCGCTGCAGAGCAGTCCTGCTGCCCGGTGAAACCTACCCTCTGCGAATCAAGCGTGCTAAGGAGTGCCTTGCGACAGTTGCCAGATCCAAGCTTGTGCTTGGGCCTGGAGGACTTCTAGATACAAGCCCGAAGTTCCAGAAGATGATTGAAAATATTACAGCCGCACATGGGCCCAGTCTTGTGTACTCACAGTTCCTTCAAATGGAAGGCATTGGTATTTTTACTCTCGCGTTGGAAGCCAATGGATACGATCCCATTGAGATCAATTTCAGGTGGGAGACGAAACAAGCCTTCTTTAGTGAAAGAACAAAGACAAGTCTTGCCAAAGGTCCCAGTGAGAATCCCTCCACAGGATTCAAACAGTTACGCTACATTAAATTCACAGGTGGAGAGGAAGATCTTGTGCGTCGGTATGCGCTCCTCTTGTTTAATGGACGCTTCTCAGAACTTCCCCGTGAAATGAGTGCAATTCTCTCCAAACATGGTTGGACGGCAAACAACTTGGGAGATTTATGCCGAGTCTTCTGCATTACATCGGCAGGTGCAGAAGGTCTCTCTTTGAAGAACGTGCGTGCAGTCCACATTATGGAGCCCTACTGGAATGATGTACGTACAAGCCAGGTGAAGGGTCGTGCCATTCGTATTTGTTCTCACTCAGAGTTACCACCCAGTGAAAGAACAGTGGATGTCTATTCCTATGTATCCGTCTTCTCAGATGTCGCACAAGCAAGTGTTGTGGAACCTGATAAAATTGCTGCTTCCATTCAGGCAAAAGATAGCATGGATCTTGAAAGTGCAAGAGCATTTGGATTTCCTATCCCGCGGGGTGCACGCCAATATGTCTTGACAAGCGATCAACACCTATGGCTCATTGCAAATCGTAAGAAGGCGATTATTGAGAACTTGCAGAGAGTCATGAAAATGGGTGCGGTTGACTGCAGTTTAAATAAATCCGAAAACAAGATACAATGCGTTTCTTATGAGGAGTCCAAGAACAAAACGAGGACCTCTTTGGCAGGAAAAGTTGGGGATTTCCTGTATGATCCTGACTTGACGAAAGATTTGGAAAAGACAGGAACCTCTACAGCTGCCACTGTTGTAGCTGCCAAAGCTACTGCAAGAGCGGAGACACAGGATGTCACCGCTGCACCTCCTGTAAAGAGAGAGCATTATGCGGGTACCATCAACGGAGTGAATTATCTGCTGGAGCCCATTAAGAAAGACGGTGTGCCTGAAAAATATCTCTTATACAGTCCCACAAATACGTCCCTCACAAAAGCAATTGGGGAGGTGAAGGCGAAACCCTCTAAAAAACCTGGCAGCTACACAGTGGATACCAAGACAGTTGTTCTCTATTAAGCCATAAGTGTCGTTTCTTGGCGTCCTACAGCGGTTCCTTGTTCGGCTAAAGGAGGATCCGCCCAATACGCTTTCCCTTTGTGGGCCATTGTCTGTAAATTGAGTTCCCAATCCAAACATTCACGGAAGGGTATAAGTGTTTGAAGTATCTTGCGTAAATAAGAGACTTGAAACAGCATGGAATCCGTGCAACGAAAGACAAATTGGTGAGGTGGTTCATAGGCTTTGGTTAAACCATAAAAGCTTGGCTCACAGTTCGGTGGACGGGTGCGTACACCTTCACCCAAGCTGACAAAATCCCATTCTTTGTTTGACAAATCTTGAAGGAGATCATTGAGGCGAGTTACAAAATCTTCACGCAACCACGTATCAGACTCAAACATTAAAACAGTCTTCAGATTGGAGTCCACTGCGGCTTTGGCAGCTGCATAAAAATTCATGACAAGTGAAATCTCACCCTTACTGAGACACCGTGCTTTCCAAGTAAAGACAGGCACATTTTCACGACAATAAGGATCGTAGACTTGGAAAATAAGATCGGAGCTTAGTTCACTGCCCCAGGTTGGCGCACAACAGACAATCCTCTCAGGAGGAATTCCCCTCTGTACGCAATGGGGAAGCAATCGTTCATATCGTTCCTTCTCATGGACTGTATGAACGAGCAAAAAGACTTTCTCAACTTGGGAAGGCCAATTCATTTACAAGTCTACTGGACTTTGTCTTAAAGTATTGTCTAAGGCGGACTTGTTTTATAAGGATGGTTTGCAGGAAGATTTCCAGCAAGGGCCCACTTGTGAGCCAAATATCCTTCTACTTTTTGGGTAGACTCCGTATCAAGAGCTCTGTCATAGATAATTACCTCAAAGATGGTGCCCTGATAAAAACGATTGTGGTATCGCCCAAGTGCGGAACCCGCCCACCCTAGAAGAGAATCATTGGGTGTGCCTGCACCTCCACGTGTTGTTGAAATAGGGCCCCCATCTACACTCACTTCTTTCGTTCCTGCGGGTTTCTTAAAGCACCAAATGCGGGCTTGTTCGGTAGACCCTTGGAACTGTGGCACTCCAATTGCAGTATCATTGTTCCAGAAGGCCATCAAACCAGTTCTCTCATTGGAATATCCTGTCACAAGATTGGAATTCAACGCCAAGGTAGTACCACCCATGAAGTAGTTTTCAGCCTTGCTGGATTTTCTGCGCTCAACTACAAAGATTGTAAATTGATTCCGAACCATAGAGTAACCATTCGGAATCTCAATGTACTGATCCACTCCGTTAAATTCAATTCCTGCATACGCACCTGAACGAGAGTAAATAGGACGAGAATAGGATTCATTCTGGACCAATTCAAGGGCTTGAGGTGTACTTGATTTCCATCGTTTGATGCCATTCTTTCCATCGAGCAAGAGGCTTGTGCTATCCATGGCATTCAGCCATAAGACAATGGGTGTACCTGTAGGCAACAATTTGTCAGGAGAAAATAACGTAGATGTGACACTTACACCAAACACCTGATTCATAGCCGTACGTTGGACGACAGGATCCATTGACTTTGTAAGTGATATGAGACGTTTCACTGCAGATTTGTAATCTCCATAGGTGTTAATATTCCCAAGTTTCGCATCCAAGCGTGTGGTCTTTGGATACAGCAAGCCTGCAGGTTTTCCGTTTTGTTCCTGCCAATATCGTTGAAGACAGGTTAACTCTACAGCAGCAATGGGTACTGATTCAGAAATTTCACTGCAAAAGTCATAGGTATCAAATGTGCCACGCGCAGTGCAAAGATCTCTAGCAGCCACGCGAAGATAGGGGTCCGTAGAGGACTGGGCCATAGCCTGTAAACGACTGACTTCTTTGACAGCTTGATTCCAGTCGCTGAGGCCTTTCTCAAAGAGTCTCTCTGTAAAGCGATTATCCCCTTGTTTGGATTGATAGGTTTGAAACGAGGGTTGGATTTTGAGCTGAGAATCCCACCGCTGAGATGTAGGATCAGCGGCCTGTAAAGATGTAAACAAAGTGCCTTCTGAAGAGCAGCCATTGTTTTTGACAGCCTGTAACAAGCAGTCACGACTTAGGGAAGGATTGACACCTGTATCGGCACAGCTTGCTAATTCACGATAGGCTACTTGCTGAAAATTGGCAGTTGCATTGTTGATAGATGGAGGAGGAATATTTTTTGGATCCAAGAGAATCTTATCTTGCGGGCAGGTATACATAGGATCGTTAATAAACATAGCTCTTCCATCGGGCAAAACAGGAATCATTTTGTTTGTCACTTGACAGAAACCCAAGCGTCCTGAAAAATCCCCATTGCAGACCGTAGTTGCAACACGCAGAGCCTCTGCTGTCTTTGCTTCCCGAGCAGCATCTGTTAAAATTGTCTTTTCAGCTTCTTTTAAATCCCACAGCCATTGAACTCCCTTTCCTAAAGAATCAATGGGATCACTGTCACTGAGGGGACCTGTTTTTGTACCCAGTGCTGCTTGGGATACCTCAGGACAAATACTGCCCGGGGACTTTTTGTATCTCCATCCACACCGTAGGGGTTGGTTAGGGTTGTCTTGCGTATCACGAATTAGTTGTTGAAGACCGCTCAAACCTGTGTATTGGCGACATTGAGCGAGATCCCCAATTTCTCTGGATGTGCCTTGAAAAAGGCTTGTAATTCCTTCCAAAGAGAATGGTTTGTTGGTTTTTTGGGTATAAGGATCAAACATACTCATGGAGTCCAATGCATCCTCCACAGTACCTTCTGCAAGGGTACCCTTTAAAGCATCAGGAAGAAACCGATTCGGTTCGACCTCCTGGTATTTTGTTTGCTGGCTGCGATAAAAAGCGTCCTGAAGACTCGCCATCTCTACCAAAGACGAGTAATTTTCCAGATTTAATTCAAAGCTTGGAATCGGAAATTGGAAATACTAGCACTCGCTGCAGGATAAAACTGAGCGGAGGAAAGAACCCTCATTAATCCTGTTGCACGTGATGTGGGCTGTCGTATACGGATCACTTCTGTATTTAATGTGATGGTGACATTGGGCCCAATGCATTCCAGAACGAAGGTATTGGCTTGACTCAAATTGCAAGAACGTACTGTATCAGCACCCCAATTTCCATCAGTTCTGTCGCCAACTCGCACGTGAAGACGGAATGAACTAGGCATGAACCAGATCGCTGGAGCGCGATCTCCAGGAGCACAACAATCCGCTGTGCCTGTTGTAAACCGTATAATTTCACTCCAGTTTCCATTGTACGCATTCGGAGTAATTGTGAAAGAAAGTCTGTAATCTCCATTGTTTTGAGCGGATCCAATTTGCGTATTGAAGCGTGGAGTAAAGCTGGTAGGAAGACTGTCTTGGGGCTTCGGTACATTCAGGAGCGTGGGCTCATCTTTCACAAAGTTTGTGGGATAAGGCTCCACATTCCACTTCATGGTGCGTGGATCACCCTTTGGAACTATTAAAAGTGTATCGGAAGAAGGCTCATATCCAAGCACGTAGCCGGTTTGGTAATCATTGTAGAAAATTACAGTATTTGAATCAGCTTTGATAGGATACCAAGCAAAATCAAAATTATTCGCAACAAAGGGAGAGGAATACAAAATGAAGCCTGAATGGCGGATTGCCCTGTTAGGATCTCCATTGATAAACAAACCTACGCGACCTCTTGATGCATTGAAGACATCTGGGCGTGCTACGAAATTCAGTTCAATAGAGGAACCCACATTCAATCGGATTTGATTGCCAGATATCTTCCACTGGCGCATACCTGCATCACGAATACGATAGAAAGGAGGATCGGGCTCAACTCTAGGATTTAGAGCAGCAACAAACGGAAGTGTGAGGGGATTCACATTGGGTCCAAAACATTTCCGAATTGCGGATTTGCGCTCTACATCGGTATTGGCATTGCGTTTTTCATCAATGGCGAGTTCTAAGTGAGCTGTCAAATATTTCTTGACTCCATCAATTCCTGATTTACCACCATATCCCATATCATAAATTCTTGCCAATTCCATCAAACTTGCATTTGAACGATCAGGATTGAGTTCCCCTTCAGGGAGACAGTACAGTTTATCTCTTGCAGCATTGATGTTTTGATATTGAGTCATTCCATCATAGGTCGGCCCAATGGAATTTAATCCAGGTGCATTTGCACCCTTGTTGTTATACAAATATGACAGACATTGCTGTGCGGCACTTGCTCTGGACCGATCTGATCCTGTCAAGACAGTTTGAAGTTTGAGTGTAGGATTTTTAGTGAAGAAATCACAGGCACTGGAGATTGAGCGGCCCGAGCACAGCTTGGTCTCAGGAGCTTTCACCAAATCGCTGCGTGCAATCTCACCTAAGAAGGTTGTAATTTGAGAGAGGGTTTGTTTTTGTGTCTTGTCAACTTGAAGAGTCTCCAGATTCTGAATCTTAAAATTCAATACAGAGGGATTCTTGTATAAATCACCACCATTCGTACAGCCTGCATCGAGAATGCGTTCGCGGAGACAGGCTTCATTGTAAGCTCCAGGGCCTGAGCCCCTTGCATAACAAGGCTGATCCGTGGCAATACGCTGAAGTGATTTACTCTTTGTTTGGAAAGGAGCTGCGGGACAATCCAGAGCTGCAAATTCACTGGATTGGACGAAGGTAAAGGGAATCTCACCTTGCAAAATCATTTTGTTTCCATTGGACCCTGGGCGCATACGTGCCACTTCCACACCATTTTCAGGGAATTGATAAAAGCCACCAGTCTTGTTGGGAGTTGTGCCACTTGTTATATCGGTGGATACAATTAAGTTGAGAGGAAGTGCAAATTTTCCACCATTTGGATTTTGTGAGCTCAAATACCCATAAACCACTGGAATTTCATCAGGCTGCGAAGGATCTTGAAGAACCTCTACCTGGAACTGATCTCCTTCCAAAATTGGGGATACACGGGTCTGAAGTTCCCATCTGCGTCTACTCGTATCAAACGTCCATACTTGTTGACTCAGGATAAGAGGAACGGAAACAGGAGTTTTGTTGCTAAGAACAATATTTTTCTTGACATCCGCATTTCTCACAATAATTCTGCAAAGTCCAAGGCCCATTAGAACAAGAGATACTGTATTTCGCAAGACCTTGTCATCCACGTAGGTATAGGTATCATTCTCATAACAAAGACCACAGTTACCCCCCACCTCTTTCTTCTTCATACAGTCCATGCGCTTTGTATAAAGATTCAAGGTCGCCTCATCAATGGCAAAGGAAGGCTCATTTGGAGATCCTTCGCATTTTCCAAGAGAAGGGCCTACACGGGGAAACGGGTAGGAGAAATCTCGCTGTTCCTTTTTGGCCCCTTCCACAACACTTGGATCTACAAGCATACCACGCCGACCCGTGAAAGGTTTTCCATCCTCGTCCACACCTGACGTCAAACAAACACCACACACTTCGTCAAATTTAAGCGTTTCAGACTCATTAATTTCTTTGCTAATGCCTGGTTTTTTCACAATATCGGATCCATCCACATTTTGATTGATGTTTCCCGCTGAATCGCGATCATATTGTGTGAATGGTACATTGTTGTCATTTGCAGCTTGACGACAGAATTGGATTGCATCATACAACCCACCTTTTGCATCAGTGCGAACGGAAAAGCGATTCAAAAAATCTTTGAGTTTGAAAGCCTCTGGAGATAAAGGATCATAAGGTGTGAGGAGATTACCAAGGGTAGACTTAATGAGATTCTCTTTTTCTTTGATTACTTTGTCTGATGCACCCACCGGGATTATGGGATTCATGCTAGGATTTATCATTGACATAAAAGGATTGTAGCGAGACTGACTTTCTTTGATAGAGGCAGGATAGTCATTGTCTTCCGATACACTTGGAAGGACTTCAGGTTCTCTGACTGCCTGGTCTTCAAATCCTTCTGTTTGTTTTTTGAGCCGTAACCCTGCCAATGCGGCAATTGTGATTCCTGTGAGTGCGGCGACTCCTGTGATAGGGTCCATTCTAACTGGAGGTTGGAATTCTCTAGATAAAAATATCTAGACAATTGCATTTTCCATAGCGAGTCAAGGGAATTTACATATTATCAGGTCGCAAACGTGTTGTAGGATCCAAGTCACGAGTAATGACACGGAAGACTAACGTGGTCTGGTGACTCAAGTTAATCAAACGCCCTGTTGCACCATCTGAATTTGTCAAGAGATCCAAGAAGGCATTGTTGTCTGTTGAGCTTAGTTTTCCAAAGGTATCTACACTTACACTGCCCTTTGTAGGATCACTCATACGTGAGCGGATAATGATATAGTTCGCATATCCAACCGAGTTAGGTCCATCCACAAAGGTTGTAGAAGGTGTCGCATATGCAATCTGAACGACCAAATGGCCCTCGGGTCTTTCCAAGAAGCTTATCAAATCATTCTTGGCAGCTTCATTCCCAGCGAACGAAGAAGGAAAGCTCATACCCTTGATCTGGATACGGTCTCCCTGGTTCACTTCAAAACGACTAAACCAGTTTCCTGTATTAATCCAAATATAGGTGCCTGCGGCCACATCATAGTCTGTACCTGTAACTGTCAAGCCACCACCTGTTGTCAACCAACGAGAGGAAACGATATTTACAATGTCCTGAGTATCCTGTGAATCACTCACAAGACAACCATCGGGTCTCTGAATAGAAATTGTCATCTTTCGGAGAGTGGAAAGAGGAGTCGGTGTGTAGACTTTTTGACATTTCAAGAACTTCGGAATCATCGCCAAATAACCACCCTTGGATGCCATGTTGGTGTCACTCACCCAGTTTGCATCATACTGGACGGAAGCGAAGGCCTGATTCAAGTAGTAATCAGTACCAAAGCCATTGGTATCCAACTCAGGAATATAGACATTCAAATAAGGGAAGCTGAGAATATTTACATTGAGAGATGTACCATAGACAGGTCCGGATGTATTTGTCACAGTCTGAATAATATCAATACCTTCAATGGGTAAAATGGTCTTCACCAACTCAATGCGAGTGATATTCTTAAATTTGACAGTTGCTGTGGGTGCAAAAGTCTGGCCTGGACCATTGTTGGCAGGATCAAAGTTGACAGTGAAGTTGTAGCGATTCTGACTCTTGTTAATCACCCAATCACGATCCGCGCTGTAGACAAAGAGGTTGTATTCGTTTTCCTTGTAGGCTAAGATATCATCTTGACGAATGATGTTGTCTTGAGGAAGAGCGGGCTTGATACGAACTGTATCTGGGAGTGCAAGTGTAGGATTGGCATTCGCTAAGCCTGATTGATTCAGAATGGATTCAAGAGATGTGCCCTGACCGGATTGAGAAGCATCCAGGACATCTTTCATGAAAATGCGGCGAGGATCCGGGGGCACAAGTCGGGAACTCATTTCAGAAGCAGCGGCCCTCATAGAGGCCTGCTTCATTCGTTCACGATCCACCAGAAGACTCTGCTCGAATTGGCTGGATTGCGCTTGATTTTCTTTGAATGCACTCTCGGCCCGCATCATCTGATTTAAGACAGCCTGGCCTCGTGATGCTTCTTCTTCACGCTCCTTCTTCACTCGCTCAAAGACGCTCAAGGAAGGAGGGCCTTCCTCGTCCATCGCAATACGGAAGTTGGGTGGTACAGGCTGAGCGGCCTTTGCCGTATTTCTTTCATTCTGAAGTTGGGCGAACCGAGATGCAACATCCATGCGGCTGGCTTCATCATCGCGTGTAGGAGGTGCAGATTGAGAGCGTTGGATATAAGACAAAAAATCTGCAACAACAGCACTCAAAACCTCTTTGTTTTTGTTCTGGAGAGTCTCTGTAGGAATTTCCTGTTGAACTTCTCCTATGTAATGCCGAACAGTCTTCAAAAGTCTTTGTCTCTGTTTGTCATTCAAGTCATCACCGAGACGACGCTGAAAATCTTGATAGACTAATTTTCCAAGCATGTCCTCATTTTGAGGGCTCAAAAAGGCGTTTGTAGTTCTCTTCCCAGTCTGCATATACTGATCCGACATTCTTCTATTCTTAGGCTGAATTTAAGTAGAAAATAACCAATCGCGCAGATCCAACATTGTAGAATCGGGTGGTTCACGACGACAAAAAGGCTTGAATGTATCACCCATCAACATGCGAATGATAAAATACAAGGAATACATACCACATTCGCTATCTTTGTGTTGAAAGCGATGGGCGTTGTAGCTCAGTTTCATTTGAGGATCTTGCGTTGTGAGCCATTTCATGAAGCGTTGAATTTGTTTGGGTGGCTCATACCCATAGGAATCAAAGTAATAGCATTGGTGGGAAGGAATATCAATAAAGTTGGCGACCCAATGGCTGCCATCTTTGAAATGGGGATCTAGATTGTAGATAATTCCAATGTATTTGGTGCCTTGTGAAATTGCTGTATTGACACGCAAAGCACAGATTTCTTTAATGAGACACTGTGAAGAGGAGGCCTTGGTGTAAGGATCGGGAGCCGCAAAATCAATAGGGAAAGGACCCATAAATTCAAACGAAGGATATGCATCTTCGTACTGTTTCATAACAGCCTCAATATTTGTGCTATCAAGCCACATGTCTGGATCTTCCTTCCATTTAGAGGGTTGGGCCGGTCTGAGATAGGTTGTTTTGAGATAGGTTTTCTCTGAATCTGTGAAGGGGAGTGCATTTACAAAGGAAAGCTCGTTACCAGGAGCGACATTGAGTTTGGATTCCAACGACTTTCGCAAGGAAACAGGGTTGGATCCTGCTGCGCCTCCCACTTTCTTTGCTGCGCGCTGGAGAATGGAAGGAGGGAGACAACCATGAGCGGGCCTCTTCACCCCAATACGCGGATGGCATTGTGAAGGACCCGGTTGAGGGAAGCTTTTTTTCGATCGACGCCTCGTTTTGGAAGCCATCTTCTATCTATAGAAGAGAAAGATGGCAACAGCATCCGAAAAGAAATACAGTGCAGTGCGCTATTGGCGCTTTATCTTTGTACCTCTTTTGTTAGTGACAATTTTCTTTGGTATTTTCCTTTTGTTTCAAAGCCCTGACACACAAATGAGTGATTTTGGATCTGTGATTCAGAAAACCAATTCTGTGCTAGGAAATTCAAGAAATCTCCGGGCTTAGAAGAAAGTATGGCGACACTGAAGGAAGCAGTTCCTTATATTTTACTCGTCTTAGTGCTAGCATCCGTTATAGGGTCCGTTGCATACATTGGCATGAGTGCTGGAAATCCTGATACACGCAATGAGTTGCAGAAACATGTTGCGATTCTAACCACTGTCAACTTGTTAACAACAATCTTGTTAGGCTTTTTGCTCTATTACTACATCACGATGAATCAATCTGCCTTCTTGCCCTTCACAATTTTTATGACAAGCTTTAACATGTTTTTGGGTATCATGAGTGTGAGTATTGCTGTTCTTCAACAGATTAACTAGTTTTGGAAGCACAATGATACATACACATAATTCGATGCTGCACGCGAAAGCGACCCGTCCATGTCCCTGTACCTGTATGAGTTTGATACGAGATTCCTTGTAGACGAAGACCAACCCGGATTGTATCTCCTTTTTGAAGAAGTCCCGGTTCACTTAAGCGATGCCAAGCATTGTCTTTCCACAAATAGAAAAAATACTTTTTGTCTTGTGATTGCAAAGGGCAGTACAACTGTAACGAGTTAGATTCAACAAAGGGTTGAAAACTGTTGGAGATCATATCCTTGGAACGATTGGAATCTGGAAACCATGTCTTTTGATGTTGATAGACCAACTGCAAAAGAGTCTCTTGAAGAGCCATTAATTTATTATGAATGGGAGTCTGATCGGGCAGATGAAGGCTCAGTTTTCCCGATGTGCTGTCATATTCTTTGATTATCAGAGGTGGTAAAAGTATATTCAAATGACGGAAGACAAAGGGTCCATCTCTATATTCCAAGGGAGTCATAGGCTTGAGCGATGTTTGCAGAGAGCCTGGTAGAATTTTTGCCAATTCTAATTTTTGTATCGGAATCGTCCATTCCATCCACATTCTATGAGTACACAAGCAAAAGGTTTAGATGTCTAAACGCTTCGCATTATAGAGTTCAGATGGATTCCTTGAATATTTGCTGGAGAGGTCAAACACGCTCAGGCAAAAAACGACAGCTTCACAAAGCCTTGGAAAACCTTGCTGCCTTGCGTGGAATTCCGTTCTCCATTACAATGAAACAGTTCTATACACAGGGTCTTGGTAAGGCTGACGGAAATCAAATCAGTACAACTGTGGAAGAAACACACGATGATGAGGGAGGATCTGAAAAAGACAGTATTCCGTATGAATTCTCACTTCTTCACATTGGATTTGATATTGCGCGGATGTCAATGCAAGATAAGATTTATCTAAAACCTATTTTACAGCGCTGGGGTGTGGGAAGTCAAGTCTTGACAGGAAATCAAGAGCGAGCCTCTCGTATTTTGGTCTTTTATCACGCCCATCTCTTCAGCACAGAATCCTATTTTCTTCTTCATTCTCTCTTGGAAAACAATTATGGAGATGTAAGTATTTGGTTAACATCAGAGCTTCCTATTGCAGAGCGCCTGTCTGATTATTTCATTGAAATCCCAGTTGAGGCTCCAACCACGATCTGCACTTTACCCAATCCCTCGTGGTTTGATATCTTCCGCAGCATTCTAACAAAATGGTCTAGAAAACCTTATCCAAAGCTGCAGGAAACAAATGAGATACGTGCTTTGCTCTATGAACTGTTAATGAGAAATCTTCGTTGGACGGACTGCATTCATTATTTACTAGATGTATTGTTAGAGCTTCCATTGGATTCTACGAAACGAAGAGATGTATTGAAGATTCTGGCCGCCCAAGAAGCAACTGCAGCAGGACAAACCATTCCCAGTTATAGAATTCCTCTTTTATGGGAGAGACTCTTTCTGAGTATCCGCCAAGCTATTTCTACGGACAGTGTAGAAAATGGCACAGAGCATTCCTCTGGTCCTGATGAAATTGTGTCAAGAAGTACAAACATTGAACGCACTGAGCCCGCAAAAGTGGTTAGTCGACAAAGCAAGCCTCGACGACGTAAAAACGATGCAGGCGGAAGCAAAAGCGAACAGTAACTTTGATCCTTTGTCTTTGCGAAGTTCCATGTGGAAGGATGTAGAAACAGGACGTTCCAAACTTCTCTGCAAGACCTGTGAAAATGCAAAGGTTGTCTATATCCAACAAGGAAGGGAAGAACCACCCTGGGATCTGTGGGCTCGTATTTTCCAATGGTTGGGACCTCCGCAAACAGCTCCCAAATGGAGAGTCTTTTGGTTTCCAGCTTCTATCAAACGGACCTATCCCTTGCGAGGGGAAGAAGTGGGACCCTCTTCTCTGAACGGTGGATACAGTTATCCCTGCAGAAGTGATACAATTGTTGTCTATCGGTATGAAGAGGCAACGCGCGTCCTTCTTCATGAGATTTTGCATGCAGCCTGTTGTGATCCTCACAACTATCCTTTGCCTTTCAAAGAAGCCAATACAGAAACATGGGCGGAACTGTTTCTGGTTGCTTTGCTAGGCAAAGGATCGGAGCGAGAAACAGCGGCTCTTTGGAGGATTCAAAGCCAATGGATTGCCAATCAAAATGCAATTTTGCGAACTCGCTTTGGTGTAGAGGGTCCCAAAGACTATGCATGGAGGTATACAGTAGGACGAGAAGCCATTCTTGAGTCGCTCAAGATTGAACTTCCCGCCCCTAACAATTTACGCATTCGTTCCTCGCGATTGACAAGTCCTGAACTCTGTCCTTAAAGAGGCTAAACAGTGACTGGAAATTCATGGTAGATGAGTCTTACAAAATCCTTGGCTTTGCTTTTCAGTCTTTTTTGTGTGGGTGGAAAATCAGACACGTGCCCTGTACCTCCTCCTGCCCCCAATTACCTGAATCATACGTATGAGGGGACTTGGTATGAAATTGGCAGAATTCAAACAGCAGGCGGGGCTATTTTCCAGCAATCGTGTGTTTGTACTGAGCTGCTAGTAAATACATCCAATACAAGTGGTGTAGATCTCTCGGTAACAAATAGCTGTCGTGATAGGACTCCAGAAGGACAATATATTAATGCAACAGGTGCACTCGTGAACGAACGTTTACCTGGATGGTATGAGGAAGAATTTATTCCAGGCCTCCCTACAGTCAATTACACCATTATTGCAATTGGGGATACATACAGTGTGGAATTTGATTGTGGAGAGCTCTTTGGGGTTGTAAATTACTGCGTACACATTCTCAGTCGCACCCCCACTATGAACTCAACTCTGTTGTCTTCTCTCATTTCCTTTGCAAATACAACACTGAATTTAAATATATATAACCTTCCTTTTAATGCAACAAACCAAACTGGGTGCTGGTAAGAAAATTGATTCCAAAAAAATATCCTTTTCAGGCAGAACAATCCGATTCTTCTGCCCGAAATGGGAATCAAAGGGCTCTTCACATGTTTAAAATCATATGCTATACCTGCGTTGTATTCTCAGGAAGTACCCTCTAGACTTGCAGTGGATGCATATCCATTCTTATATAAATATCGGGAAGACATAAGTTCGTGTATGAGCCTCTTTGAAGCAATACGGTCTGTCGGCCATTCCATTTCAATCTTTGTGGATGGAACTCCTCCCAAAGAGAAGCTAGAGGAACTAGCCCATCGTCGGTCTCAAAAAGAAGTGGCGTATCAACAAGCCAAAGCTCTGAAATTGTTTCTAGGAGACAAGGAAAAATCAGCACAATTAAATGAGGAAGCCAAACAGATCCTTGAAAAACAAATCAGTGCCTATGAGATTGAGAGTTGGTCCATTCGCAAAGATGTGCGTGAGAAATTCATAAGTCAATGCCAGGAGAAACAGTTTCCCCTTCACTTCTGCAAAGGTGAGTCTGATGTGGAACTGATTAATGCATCTATGAAAGGTGAGTGTGATATTGTCATCGCAAATGATATGGATCTCTTTGTAGGAGGCGTTGAGCGCCTGTGGGTCTTGGGAAAGACCGCCCAAGATCCACTGTTCTTAGAGTTCCGTCGTTCTCTCATTTCAGAAAAAGTTGGCATCCAGCCATCATCCTGGATTGATGTGGCTTTGCTAACAGGCTATGAGAAGTGTCCTTCTTTGAAGAGATGCAGTGCATCCCAAGCTATTACTTACATGCGGTATTATGGCTCACTGGAGCGATTCTTTGAGCGGCGGCCTGAATTCTTACGGAATGCAAAGCTAGAAGAGTATCAGAAAGCACGGAGTTACTTCCTATAAGTTCGTCTGCGTCTTTGCTTCGTTTTGCGTGAACCTTCTTTCTTTTTCTTCTTTGTAGCTGCATTCAGCAAAGCCGCAAAGTTCAGAAGAGGTCCACGAGCTCTTGACGGTACACTCTCATTATTTTGTCTTTCCGAATTATTTTCTTCAGTAGCATTGTTATTCTGATTGTTATTGACTCGGATCTCGGGACGACTGTTCTCAGGAGGCTCGTTCTCATAAAAGCCATAATTGTTGTTGTTTCCAAAATTAAAGTTATTTGGTTCTCTCTCTGTTTGTGCTTGTGTGGCAGCATATGCAAGCGCTGCTTTACCAGGCGTATGAATTCCAACACCTCTCGGAACTGTAGCAGGAGGAACATTCACTTGTTCTTTTGCTTGTTGTCTCAAATATTCAATAATATCTTCTTTATTTCTTTCAAATAAGAGAAAATCTAACATATCTATGACCTCTTGCATTTTTCCTCTGGAAGGAACAATTGTAATCCCATTGTTTGTGTAATGAAACACTTTTCGTGGTGTAGGAACCAAAGCAAATAAATCAAGAAAGAGTTCCCATAAGCGCTTTTGTTCGGCAGGTGGGCGGTGCATAAAAAGTAGATCTTTTCGCAAAGGCAAAGGTTCCGTGGGATACCACTCCTCATCCAATGTTTTAATCACTTCAGATTTTCCTTTAAGGAACTCTCGCCTTTCATCTCCCACAGGGAGAACAACTTCATCGGGATAAAGGAACTTAGGCATTTCTACTTAGTTTCTATATAAAAAAACATAGAAACTAGTTACATACGGTCCGTCTCGGGGTCGAACCGAGGACCTTGCGGTTAACAGCCACACGCTCTAAACCTACTGAGCTAACAGACCAGGAAAGACCTCTCGGTCCACTCTGTCGGAAGACAATAAAAATGCTTTTTTTCCGCAGAACAAACTAGATGAAGACTACGACATTGTGTTTGATTGTTGCGGTTTCCGTAACAGTTCTGGTTCTGGCAATTCTACATCAGAGCCCAAAGAAGCCGGTCAAGGAGACCTTTGCAACGGATGTGAAGGAGATTGGCATGGGTGTTGGGTTTGGAACCTTAATTATTCTGCTTGTGTTTGCTGGGTTCTTCTTTTACTTTTATTCATCTCCAAAGCCTCCGAATGTTCTACCCAACAAACGTATGTATTACAATATGGAATAAGTCTTTTTCAAAAGAATCTTGGAGATTCACACGAAAAAGAGTTTTGAAGTATTCATTCAGAATCTGCTTTACGCAGTAGGCTTAACTTCCTTGATGTAGTGACGGTTGAGGTAGCGCTGGAGGTTGAAGTAGGTGAGCTGCTCGCCTTCAGGGACCTGGAGGAGCTTCTTGAGCGCGGCATCGGGCTTGATGTCGTGCTTGTTCTTGAGGCCCTTTTCCTTCACGTAGTTGTTGATCTGCTTGGTGACATTGGAGCGAGAGATCAGAGTGCCCGCGGGGTGGCCGAGGAACTTGCAGAGCTCATCCGTGACCTTGGTGGGGATCTCAAAGATGGAGGGACCACGCTTGGCACCTTCCTCACCCTCAGCCTTCACGCGACGACGGCGCTTGCGAGCATCCTTGATCTCACGGTGGACGCGCTTGTCAAGGCGCTTGACCTCAGTAATCATCGCAGAGACGGAGTCACGGAGGGAAGTGAGAGAGGAGAGCACACTCTTGAGATCCTCATCGAGGGTCGTGGCAGGAGCGGCAGGGGCCTCAGTGGCAGCAGCAACAACCGGCGCAGCGACGGGGGCAGGAGCGGGGGTCGCAACAGGAGCAGCAGTGGCAGCAGCATCCTTCTTGGTGACACGCTTGGCAGCGGCAGGAGTCGCGGCGGGTGCAGGGGTAGCAGCAACAACGGGAGCAGGAGCGGGGGCAGGGACCTCTTCAGTCTTCTTGGCAACACGCTTACCCTTGGTGGCGGAGGAAGCAGTAGCGGAATTCATCATACTAGTACCGGTGGAAGAATTCATCTCAATTAAACGCACTGAGGATTTGTAAGGGATAGATCCAAGTCAATTTTTTTGGAATACCCCTTCAACTTCTAGAACCGGAGTCACACGGGAAACCTTTTTTTTTTGAAATGCGTTTCCGGGATGACAGGTTTCCGATGTGCGTTTAAATACTTTCTTAAATTCGTATTTTTCCTCTCCTTGAGATCCCGGATCCAGGCTGAAGTAGAAAGATGGATGGTTCTACTCTTCGCAAGTGCCAGAATATCAAGAGTCGCAGACACAAGAATGCGCCTTGCAGTGCACCGGCAACTCATGGGGATTTTTGCGCTCGCCATGCAAAAAATCCCATTCGCTTTGCCTCTCAAAAACCCTCTCTCTTTCTTACAAGGATCCATACTCGCTCAGACATTCAAGCAGTGAACCGTATCCAGAAAGTCTGGATAAAATGGGCTGCTCGTCGGCGGTTTCTCACACAAGGTCCTGCTGCCAATATTCTGGAGATCTCACAAAATGACACAGAGGTGTATTCCTTGGAGCCTTTGGCAACCATTCCCAAAGTGTTTCTCTTCAGCTTTGCAGATCCTTCCAAGACAATCTGGACCTTTGACATTCGGTCTCTAAGTCATCTTTTAACGGAATCAAGTGAGCCCGTGAATCCTTACACTCGGCAGCCCATTGAAGCATCTGTCCTTCATAGAATTCATACAAGACTTCTCTGGTTGCGAAAGCGCAAATATCCAACCCTCCATCAAACAGGAGAGAATCTAACACAAGCTCAACTCTGGAACCAGAAAGTCTTGGATGTCTTCTTTAAAATGGATGCATTAGGGTATCGTGCGAGCTGTCGCTGGTTCGAGGATATGGAAAAAGACGATCATGAACTTTTCTATGCAAGACTCTATCGGCTGTGGACCTATCAACTTGGTCTGACATCTCATGAGAAAGAGGAGATTCTGCCAGGATGCACCAAGATCTTCAAACAGACCCCTGAACGAGTCATCACAGCAAACCATGATTTGAAGTGGTGGAGACGCACAAATCTCAACATGATTTTGGAGTTCATTTCAAGAGGAGCTACAAAATCACAACAGGCATTGGGAGCCTTGTATGTCTTAATGAGTATGGTACAGATTATGCCTGAAGCAGCAGAAGCCTATCCTTGGATTCTACAAACCGTGCATTAATGAGAGGTGGAACGAACCTTCCCTGTCTGATAGATCTCAATGAGTTGATCGTTGGAAAGAGAATTATAGGTTGGATGATTCAAAAGTGTGCGAGTCTTGTTTCGCATATCCCCATTCATCAATTCAAGAGCCTGTTTTCGTGTGCTGTTATTAAGATTCTTAATTCTCTGAATGTGGGCGCGAATCATCTTGGCAAGAGCCGCTTTCTTTTGCTTCAACGTAATAAAATTTGCAAGATTCTGTTTTCTCTTGAACGACACAACAGATGTATTTTTTTCTACTGTACTGTTTCCTGATGTATTTGCTTGCGAAGAAAGAGGAGTCTTTTTCTTCTTAAACAAACTGGCTAAGCTACCTCCGCGCTGTTTTCTTGTTTTCCAAGACATTTCTACTGTAGACAAACATTTAACGCAACAGACTCCAAAAGGGCCCAGCAATATAAACTACATTCTTATATCCTTTTGCACGCAACAAGTCTGTCGCATAGCGTGAACGTTGTCCTGTATTGCAGTACACAAGAATTCTCGTATCTTTGTTCGGAATCAGAGTCTTTACTTGAGCGTTGAGTTCACCTGTCGGGATATGAAGTGCTTCGGGATAATGACCGAGGTTGTATTCCATTCTTGAACGCACATCCAATACCACATCAATCTTCCTGTCACGAAGTAAATTCTTGGCTTCTTCCGCTGTTACTAAATAAGGGCTCTGGAATGTGTAGTATGCAATTGTACCAAATACAAGCACTACGAGAACAAGTCCCAGGATAACTTTTCCTTTCATTTTAGTAAGGAGTTAGAAATTTGTTAATAAGCTGTCTTGGTTGTAGGGACTATAGGTACACCAGCATCCCCATATCGCTGATTGGAGAGCAAAGCAGGATCTCCGCAGCTACTGCAAACGCGAGGCTGGGCGGGGGAAGGAAAGAAAAACTTGAGACAGGCGGCACACTGGAGAGCAGCAGGAACTTTCGCTGTATTCACTAGATTGGGTACAGGGCATTCCCAACCACCCTTTATCAAAGTACCACTCATATCAATTGCATATCCGTTATAAAGCCAATATTTATTGACATCCGAGCAGACGGCACACCCCTGTTTTTCTTTCAGGATAGCATTCTGTTCGTCATACGTTTCTGTACCACTGACAACATAGGTCGCACAGCATCCAATGGGCGCACCATCGGCAGAATATACATTCTTTGTAATGGACGAGTCAAGACCCCCAGGGACTTCACTGCCTTGTCTGACAACTGTTCCTTGAATTGCAAATGCAGAGGGAGTGCGATTTTGAGGAAAGACTGTACCTGAGGCACGAGGTTGAACGATGTTTCGTGTGTAATCCCAGGCATCTCGTGTTTGTTGGCGGCTTCGGTACCGACCCTGCTGTTCTAATAGTCGCGCCATACGTTCTCCTTGTGACATAGCCATATTGATGCTTCTCTAGTACTCCTCAATAAAAAACATGATGCAGAGGAAAAAAAAAGCTGCCGCCAAAATTGAATTCCTGCTCCCCCTTTCCTTTTGCAGTGCGAGTTTATTGAAGATGTCTAAGCTTATCGTTAAGGTTTCTGATTTCACTACTTCTAATCTCTCTGTGGGCCAGGTAAAGGCTCTAGAGTCGGGGGGCAAGATGGCCTCTCTCAACTACAACAATGGGGGCTCCAGTGGCCCTCTTATGACTCAGATTGGACCTCTGAGTCTTCCTTATGGGATGAACGTCTTTGACAAGGCGGGTCCGATCAAGTATAGCATGGATCTCTCTCTTCGTGGATATCAGGACGATGAGAATGTGAAGGCGATCTATGATGCCTTCTGTGCCCTTGATGAGTGGATGATCGATCAGGGTGTAAAGAACTCCAAGGCCTGGTTCAAGGCGGATCTGAATCGTGATGTTGTAAAGGCGTTCTACACTCCGATGGTAAAGGTTGCGAAGGATGCAGAGGGCAACCCCAAGCCGTATCCTCCTACCATCAAGATCAACCTCAAGAAGGATCGCAACAACAGTGATGCCTGGGAGGTCAAGGTCTATGAACGTGTAGATGGCGACGTTCGCAAGGTGGATGGTGTTCCTCTTGAAGATCTCCTTGTGAAGGGCGCTCAGATCACAACCCTCGTGCAGTGCACGAGTGTGTGGTTTGCAGGCTCCAAGTTCGGTCTGAGCTGGAAGGCCAACCAGATCCGTATGGAAAAGGTTCCTGATAGCATCCGCGGGTATGCATTCATTGATGATGCGCCTGCTGCGACCCGCTCAAGTGGAAGCCGTTCTGTGCCTGCTCCTGCGACTCAGCAGAACAAGTTCTCCTCTC
>JACCDO012258321.1_pt1 | contig 37238 bp, 26 predicted proteins | sample 7446101 | NCBI WGS metagenome assembly JACCDO01 (sample SAMN15323440, study PRJNA562643) | freshwater metagenome | isolation source: river surface water | place: USA:Blue River Watershed | collected 2017-08-16 | reverse complement strand
AGAACCATTCTTCATTACTATTGGATTACTTTTAGCGGTTGCTATAAAGACATTATCTTCAAGTTCTTTATTCGTATTTGTGACCTGTGATACCGGTGCAGAAACTGGAACAGGTGGAGTTGGTGTTGCAGTTGGTGTTGCAGGAACTTCCGGTGGTATTTGTGCCTCAGGCCTTTGCGGCATTGGATTTCCACCAGCTCGCACAGAAGTTTTTGGTAAGCCAACAATCGGAGCAACTGGAGCCTGATACTTCATTGCTTTTGGATTTTCTGCCAACCATTTTTTTAGGTTCTGCTTATCCATTCCATATGCATCAACAAGTACAGAATCTGGTAAATCACTCTTTACAGCATCTTCAATCTCAGGACGACTGAAACTCTTACGAGTTTGGCGTATATTTGCTTCAGCACCTTGAGCAACAGTTTCAACTTCACCACGGCGAACTTTTGCATACGCATTGTCTTTGTACTTTGCATCATATGGGTTTGCTTCAATAGCCGCTTTTTCATCGGCCACATGCTTTAAAAACAGTGCAACAGTTCCGGTTGCCAACATTGCGCCGAATATTGGACTCATTGCAAATCGCAATATGTTTTGTAGCAATTGTCCACCTAATGGCTTAAGAACATCATATGCTTCTTTAAGGGTAGTAAGTGTGGTTTTTATACCTTCAATTGTTTTTTCGATGGCAAGTATTGCATTTTTAACAATACCTTCAACCATTGATTTAATACCACTCAAAATGTCATCCATCAATGTAGTTTTTGGTGCTTCTTCTACCCTTGACGCCGTTGCAGTAACTTTAACATCAACAAATTTTTTAATTGCTTCCAGAAGTTCTCTATGTCGCCTATCTTCTTCCGACATTCTTTCTTCATCAAAACTTCTTTGTACTTCAAGTTGACGAATTTGTTTTTCTTGACTTCTTTTCATAAAGTCAAAAATGTTATTCAAGGCCTCAGTTGAATCACCATACTGTGGCATCGTCAGAGATTGTTTCTTTACTTCTTTTATTGGTGTTACTTTTGCCGGCGCTTTCTTTTCACTATATTTTTTATCATCTTCAAACAATTCAGCAAAGTAACCATAACTCTGTTCTCTTGGTCCACCAGTTATACCATATGCAAGTCTTTTGGATGTGTTTGCAATCCTTTTTCCGACACCCATAAGACCGGAAGAAACTGTAGCTACCCCTGAACCAGTAGCTTTGATTGCTTTGATTGTTTTACTTAGAATTGCCATCTTTTATCTCATCGTTGGGTTTAATTCTTGTCTCTTTTCTTGCATAATCATTGGTCGTTTATTCACTGTTGTGTTGTTGTTTTCCTGAATCACAATTGTTGATCCTGAATTTTGTTGCATTTCTTTTCTCATGTTTGCATTTTCGGCCGACATGGCATTTATATTGTCACCATTTAATTCAGACATGTATGATTTAGAAAGTTGAACTCTCTTTTCTCTTGATTCAGAACTTGCAGAACCAACCATTGCATTAACTTTTTGTATATCTTCCAAATCTTGTGGTTTGTTTTTACCAAGTTTCATTTTGAAAAATGCTGGTATAATTTTGGCCGCAACAGCTGGATCATTTGCTAAATCCGGATTAGAAACCAAATCGACACCAATTTCTTTACCAATTCGACTATATGTATCTTTACCTGTGATTTGTAAGAAGCCACGTCCTCGATATTTGTAACCATCACCAGGTTGATCGTTACCCATTCTCCCACCATATATTACATCACCAACTGCTACAGGACCTTTTGCTACAAGAGCGTTTGCTTCCTGTAAGGTTTGAAATCGTACACGGTTTTTACCATCTTTTGGTTGTCCACCTTCAACTCCAGGTGGGCCATACAATTTGAATAATGTTTTACCTGAATATTTTTCTAATTCTTCCGACCTTGGTTGAAAATTACTTTCCTTGTCAACGTTTGCCAATACATTTGCTTGAGCCGCTTGGCTGTAGCCTGCGGCAGCCAATGCACCAATAACTAAGCCCTTGTTACCTTTTATAGATGGTATTTTTGATACAGGTGGCGCTTTTGGTGCTTCAGGTTTTGCAGTAGGTGCAGGTTTAACTTCTTCAACTGGCTTGGCTGTTGGTTTTGTTTCTTGTCTCTTTGCCGTATCTTCAGTCTTGCGCTCAACCTGTTTTCTGTCTTTAGCTTCTTCCTTCTTTATCTGTTGCTCAGTTTCAGCTTTCTTTTCTACCTTCTTGTCGGCAGTTTCTTTCTTTGTCTCAGCCTTTTTGGTATCCGTCTCAGACTTTTGTTCAGTCTTTTTAGTTTCAACCTCTTGTTTTTTGGTCTCAACTTCTTTCTTAGCCTCAACCTTTTCATCTTTTTTAGTTTGTTGAGCGTCTTTAGTTTCTTTCTTAGCTTCTTTTTCTTGCTGTCTTTGTTTTGATTGTTCAGCTTTTTTGGCATCACGCTCAATTTTCTTTTGAGCCTGTGTTCTCTTACGTGTTGCGGCCACTATCACACGTAGAATTTCACGGTGATTCTTTTGACGCTGTTTATCTTCTGCCTTCAGAATATCAAAATATTCTTCTTGTAGTTTCTGAATCTTTTCTTCGGTAACATATAGGACATTCATCATGTCCTTTGCAACATTAGTGAAACCTCCATAGGAAAAGCCGCCTGAATTTTTTGTTTTCAGGTCGGCTATTGGACGATTTAACTTATTCATCTACTTCTCTCGTTTTGTCTTTGTTTCAGTTTTTGATTTTCTTCTTCAATATACTGTATCAACATAGTTACGTAGATATCACGTTCCCACGGTATCATATTCTCAAGTTCCGTTAGGGAATACTTATGATGTTGCATCAAAGAGAAATTAGTTTTATAATAATTTCTCAGGTTATCATGACCAAAAATTAACCGAAAAAACTTTCCAGTCCTTCAACATCAATATTATGTTCAAAGCCACACTTGGAACATTTCATTTCAATTTTCTTTTGCAATTTTGGTAAGTTTGCAAAGAATTCTTCAATTTTCGTAAATTGTTGTTGACTCAATGATTCAACAAATTCTATAATCTCATCCCGTGTCACATCTTTAGAATAATAAAACTGTTCACCATCGCAAATGTATTCCACAGAATCAGCAATCATTTCAAAAGCTATTTCTGATGCTGTTTGTAAACTGGACAACTTATGTAAAACAGAAAACTTTGGATATCCCAGTTTAATCGAAATTTTATCCGTTAATTGTATCGTGTCAGATACATCCTTAGTCTTTTCTATTTTCAGTTCTAACAAGTTCAAAGAAGTTTCCATGATGTTGCCACAAGTTTTACCCTCAACATCATTGTCACAGCGATATTTGTTTTCAACAATTTCACCTACAGACCTAGCACGTAGATTTAAAAAGTAGAACTCAATATCAAGAACAGGTAAATCTCCAATCTTAAGACCCTTTGTTACGGTACAATTTTGAAGAACTTGTTGTATGTTCTGTTCAATAGAATCTTTATCGCCAGATTCCAAGGCCATGAAAAGATTTCTTTGTTCTTTTACTAGAAAGGGTCTAAATCTTATTTTCTTTTTTGATAGTGGTAATTGCAAGTCATAGATTGGTGTATCAATCTTTGGTAAAGCCATAATTATTCTCCATTAAAATATAGAATTCGCAAATCGTGATATATCGTTTCCTAATGTTGAGTTTGTTATTAAGTTTCCAATACCATATTCCAAGAATTCCATTGCGATTGAAGAAATGTCATTATTTCTCCAGTTTGTGTAAGCAAATGTTACCGAAAGTTTGTGTACAGAATCGGAAGACCAATCAAGATCCATCTGATTAACTGCAATTGGAAATGCATCCATCATATCAACAGAATATGATAGTTGATTCTCAACATTGTATTGGTTAACTCTCAACATTACAGCGTAATCTGCTTTGTATTTTGTGTCATAAGTAAGAGTTGGTTGTATCCAATTTAACCATGCATCAAAAAACATTTTCTCTTTCATATCATCACCAACCAAGAAAGTCAATGTGATATTGTCGTAAGAAGTTGCTGTTGGAAAAAGTTCATTGACACCATAAATTTTCATTGGTGTTGTCTCCAAATTTCTTCCGGGTAAGTGTGCAGATTCGCAACGAAATGCTAATTTTCTCGATATTCCCAAATATGGTGCCAATCCAAGAGGAATCGGAAGTTGAACATCAAATTTATTTGATCTAGCTAAGTCTGTTGCAAAACTTGCTTTAAAATCTGCGATTGAGCCTGCCATTAGTAAATCCTAGCGTTTGCTTTTTGTATTGATTCTTTGTAAACCTTGCTAACTGGAGCACCACGGAAGACTGATGTTGGTAAGAACAATGCAGTTTCCCATTCATTTGGCTTGATTGTCAATATCTTAGATTTAACCTGATTGTTCAAATAATGTTTGATACAAGCCCTAAACTCTTTATATTTGCGTGATGACACCAGAATGTCGTATGTTACACGCAATCTCTTTGGCTCATCTTGCTCATTCGTAATTGCAAAATCCATTAGCTTGTCCAAGAAGGCCGCACGATATGCCGGTGGCAGATAGTGTAGGTTCAGACCGAGAAAGCCGTCAACTTTTCTTTCCAATGGTATAACCAAAGGAAAAATATCATAGTAAGGTAGATCCAGCTTTGTTAGTGGATCATACACAAACTGGTATAGTCCACCCATCTGGAAACGACCACCCATGCGTGATCTTTCGGCCGCAATTTCTTTGGCCAGTTTGATAGGAGACTTGAGATCGTCTATGTTCTTTTGGAACCATGCGAAAGACTGCCTAGACAAGAAATCTTGTTCAAGGGCAGTCCTCGATTGTGCAATTTGTGTGAGTGTAGATGTTTTAGCCATCCACTATTTAGTTTAGAACCGGTAAGCGATTAGGTCGTATCCGTCTATGAATGTCTTGTAGCCGTGGTTCTCAAGTACCCAACGCATCCAAACAGCCTTGGTGTATGTAATATGTGCAATCTCAATTTTATATACGTCTGCTGTCAATCCGTTTTGAATCAACTGTAAGAAGATGTTGTAATCAAAACCTTCGGTATCAACCTGCACGAAATCATATTTGTCACCATGTTTCTCATACAATGTTTTAAGTGTGATTCCACGTACCGTTTCCCGAATCATATGTGGCAACAAATCATCAATATACCCTTCGGTAATCATTGTCGAACAACCTTCAGCCCAATCTGGCACTTCGGAATCCTGTACCTTTTCGATTGGAATCCTGTTCATTACCACAGGACCATCTGTGTCAGCAATAGCCGAGCATTCAAATTTGAGTCCTGGACGGTCCTGGTAGTTCTGGAGCAGTCTATGAAACATATCTGGAAGTGGTTCAACCAGAACACCAGTCCAGTTATTGTTGACCACATAACGGTATAGTTCGTCATGTTTGACACCATCCATAGCACCAATTTGTAGGAAATTAATTTTACCTTGTTTGTTGTGATTGTACCAATTCAGAATTTCGGTAAATGTCTTTGGTTCTTTTGGATATGCCTTAGTCAACCATTCCATTTCGGTACGTTCATTGTTCTCAGTGTACCAACCACCTTTTGATAGATTTTGTAGAGATTGGAAGTATTCTTTGTACATCTTACCAATCTTGTTGAAATTATAGTTCTTTTCAGCCCATTCTCTACATGCCTTGGGTGAAATTGTGTCAATATTCTTGGCCGCCCACACAAATTGCTCAAAAGTATGGCAACGATAACCAGTTACACCGTGTTGTACTGTTTCGGTGAAAGCACCATGGTCCACAGTAATCACAGGTGTACCGGACAACATAGCTTCGATAGCCACATAACCAAATGGTTCATTGTAGATTGTTGGACAGAATAGGCCTTTTGCGCCAGCCATGAGTTTCTTGCGTTTCTCAACGTCAGCATAACCGACATATTCAACGTGTGCTGGCCAGAAATCACCAAGATGACAATCTTTAGGACCGAAAGAAGTTCCAGCCAGAATGAGTTTGGCACCAATCTTCTCACACACCTGTGCGGCAATGTCCACACCTTTTGACCAGACCATACGACCACACATTAGAAAATAATCTTCTTTTTTCTCACGAAACTCAAATTCGTCAAGATCGAAACCAGAAGGTATTACTGCATCATAGAACTTATATTCTGCATTTTGCACGCCTTTTTGGCCTTGCAAGCCATGCATCACGGCATATGATTCATACACTTTGTATGTTGCAAAAGATGATGGGTAACCGATAGATGGCTCACATGCATAGAGGTCTGGATGTGCATCACAGACTGGTTTCTGTGCTAATCCAAAAAAGCACAATATGATATCACCAGTTTGTTTTCTTTTGGCTATTTCATCAATGGCGTTTTTATTGAATGTCTGGTAAACTCTATCATCTTGTTTGAATCTCAAGCCTTCGTTCTTCCAGTCATAGATTCCATATTCAGACTCTAGCAACTCTTGGGTAGTGACTGTCACATGCTCATCACAAACCACATCAGAATGTTCGTGTCCATAATGGATCACATACATTCCTTGTTCCTTGTACATTTTACAGAAATTAATCACTTTTTGAGTAAAGGCGCAAACCGTATACTCTTTGGTCGATGCCGTATGTGGCACCGCCAACACATGTAATCTAATCATTTTATCCCTAAATCATACTCAGTTAAGACTTTAAAAACCCAGCCACGATCTGCACAAAACTCGGTGGCCGCATTCCATTTCGCTTGGTTGACACCATAGGTTACAACTTCATTTATATATTGCTTGGTAATCCGTGACTTTTTGACAGGTTCTAAGGTTTGTCTATGCGGTTTAACTTCAAGCACCATCATCTTGATTGTATCATCTTTTTGCTTAACTTTCACGTGGAAATCAGGAAAATAACGGTGAACTTTACCATCAACTGGTGATTTATATGGTATTACAAGTTCTTCTGAACCCCATTCCAGTATGTTGTCATTGGAATCAAGCCAATTCATCACCCTACACTCCCATGTAGAGCGGTAGATGATATTTCTGAAGTCCCCACGATACTTTTGTGGGTTTTTTGGTGTAAATCTGCCTGAGTATGCCATATAAATATGTATATTACCTTTTAAAAAAATCCAAATGGCCATCAATATAACCACACTACCATCAAACATTGGTGGTATATCCGTATCAAATTTGACCAAAGGACCTCTGGCCCTTCTGTATGGTTCAACTTATGATAAGGCTATCTATAGGTATCCAAAAGATTTGGGTACAAATCCGGCTAGAAAGCATTCGATAGTTTTTACGGTTAGAGAACCTGATCCACAAAATTTGACAGCGGTACTGGATAGCACAATAAAAGATGCTGGAAACATAGCAGAAGGTGTAAAAAATCAAGCTGTACAGACTGCACAACAATTGGCATCAGTTGCAACAAGTTCAGGAACATTAAAAGATAAAATAGAACAAGGTGCGGCCGCTGGTTTAAATGGTATTTCCGGTGCTGGACAAAAGATATCTTCAACTGTCAATAACTTGGCAAAATATTTGACAAAATTGAATAGGAGAGATGGTTCAACAATTGGATTGTACATTCCAGACACAGTGAACGTTGCTTATCAATCTGATTATGATGCAAACTTTTCACTTTCTTCTGCATTAGGTAAACCATATTTCTTGGCGCAAGGTGCAACATCTATTGCCAATGCATTGCGTGGCCAAGGTGATATAACTTTGACCAATATGATTAATGCAGCCGCAAACGATCCATTCATTCGTGAATATGTATATGGAAAAATTGGATCTGTAAGTGGTATGGACTTAACAAGAGTCGGCCTTAATGCTGGTGGTTATGCAGTTAACCCACAATTACAAGTTTTATTTCATGGTATAGGTTTTCGTTCATTTCAATTTGATTTCACTTTTACACCATACAGTAAAGAAGAATCTGATATGGTGAAAAATATTATTTCGCTTTTCAAATATCATTCCGCACCAGAAATAAATGCAAACGGTGTCTTCGAACAGGGCATGTACATGAAGGTGCCGGACACCTTTAAAATTAATTTTTATTATGGTAACGAAGAAAATTTAAATGTACACAGAATCGGTGAAAGTGTTTTGACAAACATCAATGTGGACTATGCAGGTAGTGGCCAATGGACAACATTCAATGATGGCTCACCATCTCAAATTAAAATGCAATTGCAATTCATGGAAACTGTTATCATTGATAAGAACAGAATTTTACAAGGTTACTAATGTTATACTTCAATACATTACCAAAAATATTAACTACGGATCAAAATGGCAATTTGCTATTGATGACCAACATCCTGACACGTGCAAAATTGTTGGATGAATTGCAAAACAATCCGATGTTGTTCTATACGTATTCCATACAAGATGGTGATACACCAGAAATAATTGCAGACAAATATTATGATAATCCAAATAGATTTTGGTTGGTTACCTATGCAAATCAAATTTTAGATCCCGTTTGGGATTGGCCATTGGAATACCAACAATTTTTAGAATTTATTGATAGTAAATATCAAGAAGCGGCAACATTGGCAGGAAAAACACCATTTGAGTATACGAACACCACGATATATTCTTATGAAAAAATAACAGACATAAAGAACATTGAAAATCAAGTGACAACAAGAAATGTCACAACAATAGACGAAGAAACATACAATTCCTTACAGCCAAGCGAAAATACATATACACTTCCAAATTTAGATAGTTGCATTATCACCATCACAAAAAGACAAGTTACAATTTATGACTATGAGTATGAACTGAATGAATCAAGAAGAAACATTAAAATTCTAAACTCAAATTATGCTGGACAAATGGAAGACAGTTTATATAAGGTAATGAACAAATAATGTCAACAATTGTAGGCACAAATCCGCAAAGAGCGGATGATTATTTTCTGGAAACCATACAGATAGTAACCGCAACGAACACTGTGGATATTAAAAGTCTGATGGTTGAAATATCTTATTATGAAGATATTTTCCGTGGTTCTGTTACTGGAGAAGTGTTAATCAGCGACAGTATCAGTATGATTGACAGATTGGGTTTGTGTGGTGGAGAGTATCTAAATTTGGTCTTCAGAAAAACAAAAGATGAAGAAAAAACTGATGGTGTTTTCAGACGTTTCAGAATCTATCGTGTCAGTGAAAGAATTCTAAAGACACAAGAAACAGAAAACTACACACTACATTTCTGTTCTGAGGAGTTTTTCAATTCCGAACAACTCAAAATAAGCAAGTCATACAATGGTAAAAAAATAAGTGATATAGTTTCCGAAATATTAGTAAAAGATTTACAAGTACCTCAAAAAAGAACTGCAATACAAGAAACCAAAGGCTTGTATGATTTTGTAATACCCTACAAAACACCATTTGAAACACTTCATTGGTTGTGCAACTATGCATTACCGATGAGCAATCCAGGTGCCGATTTCTTATTCTACGAAACACATGACAGTTTCAATTTTGTTTCCCTACAATTCTTGTATGAACAGCAGGCCGAAAATTCATACATGTATACAGCACGAAATGTTGGTGATATGGAACAAAGTTCGGAACTTTACAGAAATTTGGTCGGTATAAAATCCTACACATATCTAGACACATTCGATACATTGTATGGTGTAACGAACGGAGCTTTTGCGAGCCAAACATTGACTATAGATCCATTGACAAGACGTTATTATCAAACAGATTTCGACTATGCAAAAGATTATTGGTTAAAAAATACACAATTGAATGACCATGCTGTCATAAACAATGCTATAAATCGCCAAAACAAAACAATGAATAAAATGTATGAATCATCATACAAATTCTTAGTGTCAAACAAAGAACAAGAAAAAGCAAAAGGTATTTCTGATAAACCTTGGGCGGTAAGCAATGATATCAATGCTGAGATTTTTGTTCCATATAGAACTGCACAAGTAGCATTATCACACTACACAAGAGTGAGAATTGTAATTTCTGGAAATCCAGAATTGGTCGTTGGTGACACAATCAATGTTGAATTGCCATCTAGTGCAAGTAATAAAGATGGTTCTGGTCTAAATGAAGGTAATTATGATGTGTACAACACTGGTAAATATATGGTTTCAGCTTTGAGACATGTTATTAAGGCAGACATGAAATATGACACCGTAATTGAAATTGTTAAAGATAGTATGGCTTCTAAATTGCCAGATTGGGATAAACCTACAATTTATGAGGCTGTAAAAGGATAACCATGGATTTTAAGAATAAATTAGGCCATGATAATTTTACTTGGTGGCTAGGCGTAGTTGAAGATCGTAAAGACCCATTAAACTTAGGTCGTTGTCGTGTTCGTTGTTTCGGATGGCATACGAACAACAAACAGTTAATACCAACTGCTGATTTACCTTGGTCACAACCAATGATTCCAGTCAATGGTTCTTTAACAACTGGAACAGCACAAGAAGGTGATTATGTTTTTGGTTTCTTCTTGGATGGTCAATCAGGTCAATTCCCCTGTATAATGGGTGTTCTGCCTGGTATACCACAAGAATATGTAAACAATACAAAAGGTTTCACAGACGCAAGAACGGAAGATCAACTTTCAGCATCACCAAAGAAACCTGTAATCAACGGTTCAAGTTGGTCTGAAGGAACAGCAAGTCTCAATCCAACGATATTAGGTGAGCCTACAACCAGTCGAATTTCTAGAAATGAAAAAATAAACAATACATTGATTGGTTACCGCAAAGCAACGTTAGACACTAATGTTCCGACTGCATCAGGTGGATCTTGGAGTGAACCAGTAACAGAATATGATGCAAAAGCACCGTTTGACAGAGTTTTGGAAACAGAATCTGGACATGTCATGGAATTCGATGATACACCAGGAGCAGAAAGAATAAACCTTTCACATAGAAAAGGTACGTTTTTTGAGATTTATCCAGATGGTTCAAAAGTCACCAAAGTTGTTGGAACAGACTACGAAATAATGTTGTCCGACAAAAATGTACATATAAAAGGAATCTGCAATATCACTGTTGATGGAGATGCGAATTTATATGTAAAAGGTGGTGTTGTGGAAAAGGTTGATGGTGATTATCTATTGAATGTGACAGGTGATGTGGCAATCAATGGAAAAACAATCAACCTCAACAAAGGAACCATGGGTGCCGCACGTGTTGGTGACACAGCAGATACTGGAGACCAAGGTACAGGTTCACATTTCGATGTTAATTCACCAGGCACAAATATCATTGAAACTGGTTCCGGCACGGTTTTCATTGGTGATTAAAATTTCGAAAATCCTGTTCCGGCCCCAGAATTTTTTCAAGCATGTCTTTGGTTTTGAAAAAACGATTTTACTCCTACGATAAATACTAAAATGGCACAGACACTAACAAAAAGATACTCAGATATTGACTTTAATTTTACCAGAATACCTGGTAGAAATGATATCGCTTTGAGTTATGATGAAATGGCAGTTATACGTTCCGTTCGCAATCTATTGTTGACTAAGAATTACGAACGTCCATTTCAGCCATCCATTGGTTCAAAAGTAAATCAACTATTGTTCGAACCAATGGATTTTTTGGTATCACAAAGCCTGAGAAGTGAAATAGAAAGCGTTTTGACCAATTTTGAACCGAGAGTAAAAATTGATAGTATTTTGGTGAATGCCGATTTTGATAACAATTCCTATAATGTGTCTCTACAATTTTTCATAGGAAATAATGTAGAACCAACAGCAATAAACTTAATTCTTGAGAGGACAAGATAATGGCTTCAGCCAACTCCGGTCTACAAATAACAAATTTAGATTTTGGCTCAATAAAGAGCAGTCTAAAATCATTTTTACAGCAACAAGATACGCTCAAAGATTACGATTTTGATGGATCCTCATTGTCCATACTTCTTGATCTTTTGTCCTACAATACACAGTACAATGCATACTATTTGAACATGGTGGCCAATGAAATGTTCTTAGATTCTTCTGTGCAAAGAGGATCTGTTGTTTCACATGCAAAACTATTAAATTACATACCACGTTCAGCAGTTGCACCAATGGCAACAGTTAATGTTACAGTTTATGGTGTGACAACATCAACATTAACTATGCCAAAATTTGCGACTTTTGTTTCTGAAGCCGTAGGTGATACAAACTACAATTTCGTCACAAAAGATTCGACAACAGTTAACGTCACTGCAAATACAGCATTGTTCGAAGGTCTGGAAATTTATCAAGGAATACCTTCCTCTTTTAGCTACACTTACAATGCTACAACAAATCCAAAAGCAATATTTACAATAACAGATGGAAATGTTGATACCGGAACTTTGACTGTCACTGTACAAGAATCTTCAACAAACTTGGTGTCACAAACATATTTGCAAGCATCAGATTACTTGTCACTTCTACCATCAAGTCAAGTGTATTTCTTGCAAGAAGGTATGGATGGCCTGTATCAGATATATTTTGGTGATGGTATATTGGGTAAAGCACTAAACAACAATAATGTTGTCAACATTTCTTATCTGTCTACAGATGGAACGGCAGCATTTGGTGCAAACTCATTCACTATCACACAATCTGTTGAAGGTTTCTCCAACACAGTAACTCAAGTAATCACCTCAGCTTCTCAAGGTGCTGACCAAGAGACAATTGATTCAATTAAGTTCTCTGCACCAAAAGCATTTGCCGCACAAGGTCGTGCAGTCACCAAAGATGACTACATTTACCTGATTCAGAACAATACCAGCAACTTCCCAGTTGATTCAGTATCTGTTTGGGGTGGTGAGGAGAATGATCCACCAGTTTATGGTCAGATTTTCTGTGCTATCAAGCCATCAGGTGGTTTTACACTGACACCAACACAAAAAGAACGTATCATTGCTGACGTTATCAAACCAATTTCTGTGTTGACAGTTGTTCCTACCATTGTGGATCCAGACTATGATTTCGTTAAGATTAATACAACTGTATTGTATGATCCAAAGAAAACAACATTGAATGGTGGCCAAATACAACAGGCTGTTATCAATTCAATTAAAACATTCTCAGCTTCTACATTGAATACATTCAACTCAACATTTAAATTACCTGAGTTGATTACCACAATACAAGCAACAAACCCAGCAATCATTACAAATGAATCAAGCATTCGTTTGCAGAAAAAGTTCTACCCAATATTAAACACCAAGAGAACTTATCAATTTGATTTTGGTGTCGAATTGCAAAGAAACTATTTCAATGCAGGCATGTCAAGTTCACCTGATTTTAGTACAACTGACACAACAGCAACGAATAACATCAGAACTGGTGTATTCTTTGAAGAAGTTCCTTCTGTTGTTGGTGGTGTTGCATCAATCAATGTGGTAAACCAAGGTTACAGTTACACCAAAACACCAACAGTCACCATTTCTGGAGATGGAACAGGTGCTACAGCATATGCCGTATTGGTTGGTGGTCGTGTAAATAGTATTGTTGTCACAAATCCAGGTATCAACTACACACAAGCAATTGTAACAATTACAAACGCAGATGGTGATACAACAGGTGCTCTTGCATTTGCGTCAGCAGTGCTAGAAGGCTCAACTGGCACACTGAGAACATATTACTTTGCAAACAATGTAAAAAATATTTTGAACACAAATGCTGGTACAATCAATTACCAAACTGGTCGTGTGATACTAACCGACTTTGCACCAATTGCAGTTAATAATGATTTGGGACAATTTACAGTTTCTGTTGTTCCAGCATCAACAATTGTGTCATCTACATACAATAGAATCATTGCTTTGGATGAATTTGATCCTGAGGCCATAACAGTAACAGTCAACGCTTCTGCACAATAATGACAACGCTAGCCAACACAACAACTGCAAATAAAACTTCGTTAAGGGTTCCCTATCAGTTACCTGAGTTTATCAGGTCTGATGATAACTACCAAACGTTTGTTTCCTTTTTACAGGCATACTATGAATGGATGGAACACCAAGACATTGGTACTTGGTCGGCCAACAATCAATTCACCGCTTCAGGTAAAGAGGGTGCAATCTATGGTTCGCAAACTCTTTATGGTAACATTGACATTGATACAGTGGAACCTGGTAGCAGTTACAATAAGTTTATTGATTACTTCTTCAATGATTTCTTACCAAACTTTCCTAAAGATGCACTTGCAGACAAGGCAAAACTAATTAAGATTGCCCGTGAACTGTACAGAACAAAGGGTACACCAGCTTCTTATCAGTTTCTTTTCCGTGCATTGTACAACTCAGATGCAGAGATTTTCTTAACACGTGACGTTGTTCTTCGTGCATCTGATGGTAAATGGTATGTATCAAAGAGTCTGAAACTTGATACAGAAGAATCACAATTTCTTTCTATTGAAAATTTGAGATTGTTCGGTGAAACATCCAAGTCTATCGCCACAGTAGAGCGTTCTGTAAGAACAGGAACAAGAACAGAAGTTTACATTGCTAATATTGAAAGATTGTTCCAGTCTGGTGAATTTGTACGTGTCGTAGATAACAACAACAAGACTTTGTATTTTAAAGATGGAAAAATTGTTCCAGAAGGTACAGCTGGTTCTTCATCGCTTAGAGCAAAAATTATTGGTTCTATTTCATCCGTACAGATCAATCCAAACAAAAGAGGACAGCTATACACTGGTCGTTCAACATCTTATTCTGGTGATCCAGTAATTTTCTATGGTGGTTTAAATTCTTCCAATGGAATTGGCGCAACAGCCTTTGTTAACGAGGTTACATCTGGTTCAATTCGAGACATTAACGTAATTGATGGCTCATATGGTTATCGTCCTGATCCAAATACTTACATAAGATTTACAGGCGGAAAAGGTTCAGGTGCAATTGCTAACGTTGGTACGGTCGACCCAACAGGTGAAATCAACGTTGCTTATATTCCAATGAACTATGTAAGTGCGGCAGCACAAGCAACAAAAATTGGTGGCATATATTCTTTCTTTTCAGCGAACACTTCTGCTAATGCCAATTGTACATTGGCCAATGCATTTTCTTTTGCCGCTTTCTCCACTTATCCGATAACTGATGTTATTGTTAATAATGGAGGTGGTGGTTATACATCTGTACCATCCGTAACAGCAGAATCATTGTACGATACAACAGATTTGGCTGGAGCAATCAAAGGTAAATTGGGTTCCTTGGGTATATTGGGACCTATTGAAATTGTTGAGCCAGGTACTGCTTATAGCAACGGAGACACAATAGTATTTACCAATTCGGCTGGCGGTGTTGGTGCTTTTGCAAACGTTACTGTTAATGGTACAGGCAGTATTGTTTCAGCTACATATCATTCAATAAGAAATGCAAACAATACAACATATTATCCAGCTGGTGGTCTAGGCTATCGTGTAGATAATTTACCAACTTTAACAGTTAGTTCTGGTACTGGTTCAAATGCTTCTCTCAGAGTGAATAAAATTTTGGGTTTGGGTGCAGAACTTGAAGTTGTTCCCGATGAACGTGGTATTGGTGCCATCACTTCGATTCTGGTTGAAAACTATGGTGAAGATTATGTCTCAGGTCCAAACATATCATTGAAAGTTCGTGACTTGGTCGTTTCAAACCTAGTGGCATCATCATTGCCACAAAGAGGTGATGTTATATACCAAGGAACAAGTCTAGACAATTATGTTTTCAAAGCAAACGTTGATTCGATTTCTGTTTTGCTTCCCAACGTGAATGCATTGCAGACAAAATATTTGTTGAGAACATATAACTATACATCTAACACCAAAACAAATCTGCAATTGAAGATTACGGACAGAACAGCAGGTCCTAACCTATACATTGATCTAGATTCTACATATGATACAACAGATGACAGTGGTAATTATATCTTCAGAAACGGTATCAGAACATATGGTAACGGTGCCGCACAAGCTACAGCCAAATTCTTAAATGGTTTGATTATTGGTAATGGCCAATACCTCAACGATGATGGTTTCCCAAGCTCTTTCCGTGTTCTGCAAAGTAAAGATTACAATAACTTTACATATGATTTGACAGTCGAGAAATCATTTGAAGCATACAAAGACACACTGTATAAGTTGTTGCATCCAGCAGGCGCAAAAGTTGTTCCAATTAATGCGTTGAAATCATCCGAAACAATCAATGTTAACTCAGTATCTTTCGAATCTAATTCTTTACCATTAGCATTCTACACAGGTACATCAGGTTCAAATGCTACAGTGTATGCAACATTTGCCAATCCAAGTAACAACATTATTAAATTGGATGCGTTGGCTGGTGCAAACATTGCATCGTTCATCAATGTAAATACAATCATCTCAATAACAAATACACATGGTCCAAATTTATATTCGACCGTAACATCAGTAAACTTGGCTTCAAACACAGTTACAGTTTCTGACAATGTATTCTTGCGTTTTGCCAATGTGGCCTTTGGTAACACAATTTCGTCCAATGCACAGATAAATATTACGGAAGTTACAAAGCAATATGACTTGATTAACAACGGTGAATGGAGTAATACTGATTATAAATTATATGACCTTGCTTTCATTGGTGATAGCATTCGTGTGTATGCAAATGCGACACATGATTATACAGGTACAATTACATACGTAAGTTATGGTAACAATGCAATCTTTGTGACACCTTCTCCTTCATTCAATGCAACTAAAGCAAATGTTTGGATTGGTAGAAACTTGGTATCAACAACAGTGGAAATCTATAACAATTTGGGTGAAGCAGGTACACCTTATCTAACAACACAGGCCGGCGATACTCTAATCACACAAGATAATCGTGTTATAACACTAGGAATTTAAACAAATGGCAACAGTAAAAATTACAGATTTACCTTACATCACAAGTCTACAATCAAATACGGCTAATACTGTATTGGTTGGTGTGGATATTCCTAGTGATGATACAGGCCAAATAACACTCACAACATTGGCAACAGGTTTATATTCAAACAATAATTTGAAAGTTGGAAATAACGATGTGCTTTTCGCAAATGCGATAGGACAATTTCATGGGACAGCCGCACCATATCTACAAGTCGCTGTTCATAATGCTGATGCAAATGGTTCAGGTGATCTTGTTGTGACAGCCGACACAGGAACAGACACAACATACTATGTCGATTTGGGTATACAAGGTTCTAATCTATCTCAGGGTATTTTAGCATCTTTAGATTCTTATTTGTTGTCTGTTGGTGACACATCAACCTCGCCTGGCGGTAACCTAATCATTGGTACAGATACGCCAAACAAGAACGTTGATATTGTTCTTGGTGGCCATGAGACAAACAATCTTGTAGCACAGTTCTTGTATGGTCAAGGCTTTAAGTTGACACAAAAGCCAATCATTTTTGCAGACGGCACATCACAAAACTCTGCTGTCGCATACACAGGCGTTGATTCTAGAATTACTTCTAATGTAAACACATTGAATGCAAGCATTACTGCTAATGCGGCATCAGCTAACTCTGTAATCAATTCCAGAATCACTGCAAACATTGATACAGCTAATTTATTTGCACAATCCGCATTTGATAAAGCTAACAATGCACTAGCAAATACAACAGGCACACTTAATGGTAAATTGACAATTACCAGTGGTTTAGATACAAACGGTATAGTCTACATTTCAAATTCATCTTTTGGTGCAACACAAGCATTGGTCACACTTTCTTCGTCTAATACAGGTTACTCACAGCCACCAGGCGGCGATGGTTATGTATTACATATAACAGGTAAACATAACATACCAACACGTGTTATATCCGATTCTTATGGTGCAAACGGACAACTTGTCTTCCCAATATTCGGTGGACGTGCAGCTAGAGGTAATGTAACTAATCCATCCGCAGTACAAACTAATGACATTTTAACACGTATTGGTGCAAGCGGTTATGGTGCGACAAGTTGGCAAGCAGGTGGAACATCAAGAATAGATTTCGTTGCGGCCGAAAACTTTACAGATTCGGCCAGAGGGACAATAATTAAATTCTACAACGTTGTTACAGGCACAAATACAGTACAAGAAATTGCATCGTTTAATGCCGATACAATACATTTTACTGGTACTGTTATGCCGGAAAAAGGTTTTGCATATACACCAAACAACATCACTTCAAATGCAACATCATACACGATTGATTTTTCTAGAGATTCTATGATGAGATTGTCCTGTAACGACAACATGTCTATTACATTAACAGGCTATCAAACAGGTAAAATTGTTGAAGTTTGGATTACAAACGGCGCAAACCAAAATAAAACAATTACACATGGTTGCTTGGCCAATAACTCAACAGAACAATCCACAACATTTACTATTTTAGCAAATTCGTGTGCTTTCTTAAAGTATTTCAGTATTGACGGTGATAATCAAAACACCTTCGTTTCTATTACAGCCTAATAAAGATTAAATTATGTCAGCAAATACAGGTATTCTAACTTATAATTCTAGTGCATATAATTTAAGATTGAATTACTATGCACCAAGTTCTACGATTGCCACAACAGGCAATCCACTTGGTACACTTTACTGTTTCTTGTCTAAGGTTGACCCTTGGCCAGTTGATGAAGTTCCACCTGCACCACAAGAAACACAATCGTATTTGAATACTGTTTTCAGAAACATGTTTGTTGCTAAACAGATTGGTACAAATGATACCTCTCCAGTTGTACAACGTGTTGACTGGGCAACCGGAACAACATACGATGCTTATTCAGATCAAGTTGATATGTTTGAGCTGAATGAGGATGGAACCAATGCAAAGAAATTTTATGTAAGAAATCGTTATGACCAAGTGTTCAAGTGTCTATGGAACGATAACGATTCTGCATCGACTGTGGAACCATATTTTGAACCTGGAACTTTCAACTCAAACCAAATCTTCCAAGGTGTAGATAATTATAAGTGGAAGTACATGTATACAATTACTTCAGGTAACAAACTGAAGTTTATGGACTCATCCTGGATGCCAGTTCCTGTTGGTAATACCATTCCAAATCCTTTCTCCACATATGCTGGAACAGGTGACGTTGAAGTTATCAACGTAACAGATGGTGGTTCAGGATACGATGAAGCCAATGCAATCGTCACAGTAACTGTTACTGGTGATGGCTATTTGGCCACAGGCAATGCAGTTGTATCTGCCGGTGTCGTGACAGATGTTCTCGTTGCAAATACAGGTTACAATTATACCTTTGCTAACGTTTCTATTACCAGCGGCATAGGTTCAGGTGCTGTTGCAGTTGCACCAGTATCTCCAATTGGTGGCCACGGTTACAATCCGCTGACCGAATTGGGTGCTCGTCATATTATGGTAACAACACAATTCAATAAGGATGAATCTGGTATATTACCAACAGACATTGATTTCCGTCAGATCGGTATTCTTGTTAATCCTTATGCATATTTTGGAACAACACCAGCTTTGGCCAATGCGGCAATATACAGCACAAGTACTGATTTTGTCATGTCAACTGGCTTCGGAGCTTTTACACCAGACGAAACAGTTTACCAAGCAAGCGATGGTCTATATGCAAATAGTTCATTTACTGCTACAGTTTTGAGTTTTAATTCATTAACCAACACGGTAAAGCTAATAAATACCAAAGGTACACCAACGATTGGTGCTTTGATTTATGGTCAAACATCTGGCACATCAAGAGTTGCATTACAACAACTACCTGTTACATTTATTAAAAACTCTGGCTTCTTAACATACTTGGAAAATAGAACACCAACACAAAGAAGTGCAGATGGTTCAGAACAAATTAGATTGGTTTTAGGATACTAAAGGACAAAAATGCTTAACTTCAATGTAGATCCATACTACGATGACTTTGATCCCAACAAGAATTTCCATAGAGTTCTTTTCAAGCCCGGTTATGCGGTGCAGGCTCGTGAATTAACACAGTCACAAACAATTCTTCAAGACCAAATTTCTAAGTTTGCTGACCACATCTTCAAACAGAATACTCCGGTCACTGGCGGACAAGTCACAGTAAACTCACGTGCAGTCTACTTGAAATTGAACGCAACATATAACGATAACGATATTGTTGCCGCAGACTTTTTGAATCAAGTTATCACAGACACTTCTGGTATTGTTGCGGCTAAAGTTATTGCAACAGAAGAATCTGTTTCAGGTGATCCTCCAACATTGGTTGTTACCTATCTTTCAGGTAAACAATTCTCGGCCGGTGATGTTATTCTTTCCGATTCTGGCACTTCCGCACAAATTGCACCATCAGATTTCACTGGTTATTCCACTGTAGCATCCATCGCTCAAGGTGTTTTCTACATTGTTAATGGTTATTCTTATTCTGATGTACAGAATGATGATGGAACATATTCACGTTACTCGATTGGTAACTTTGTTTCCGTCCAACCACAAACAATTATTGTTCAAAAATATGGTAATACACCAACACGCCGTGTCGGTTTGACCATTTCAGAATATATTACCGATTATATAACAGACGCATCATTGTTGGATCCTGCTGTTGGTGCAACCAACTATCAGGCACCAGGTGCAGACCGTTATACAATTACATTAACACTAGATTCACTTCCAGTCACCTCTGGTTCCGATTCTGGTTTCATCGAGCTTGTCCGCATTACAAATGGTACTGTTCAACGTTTGGTTGATGGTACAGTTTATGGTGTCATTGATGATTATTTCGCTAAACGTACTTATGATACCAACGGTGACTTCGTAGTTAATGATTTCAGATTGGTACCAAGAGCCAATACATCCAACTCACAGACATATCAAGTTCAAGTTGGTACAGGTATCGCTTACATCAAAGGTTACCGTGTTGAATCCACATTAGAAACTATATTGGAAACAACACGTGCAAGAACTACATCAAACCTAAACAACCAATCCGTATCAATGGATTATGGTAACTATATCTATGTTAACAATGCAAACGGTGTATTTGATGTTACTAAAGTTACTCAAGTTGATTTCCATACAATCAATACAAACACCAGTATTGTAACCACAAACACCACAACATACAATGCAACCAAATCTGGTTCTGCATACATTCGTGGCCTAGAATTTGATTCTTATACCACAGTTTCAAATACAAAAACATATATCTATAAAGCATATCTATCTGAGATTAAAAATTTCACATTGTCTGGTAATGCGGCAGCAACTGGTACAGGCACAACAATCCAGTTTTTCGACTTATCTGGAAAATTTAGTTCAGAAGCGAATGCATATTATGGTTCCACAATAACAGTTGATTCTGGTACATCTGCTGGCGATACCCGTAAGATTGTTTCATATAATGGTTCAACAAAAACAGCCACAGTTGATACAGCATTTACTGTAATACCAGATACCACATCAAACTTCAGCCTACGTTTCAATACGGGCGACTTCAACTTGATGGTATCACCAACATCTTCTGGTTATAACCGTGATGCATCTGCTGGTATTGATCCATCAAGTAAGGTTTCTAACGTAAGTAACAACCCAACAGTTCTACAAAACCCAACATCACCAGAATTGATTTTCAATGTTGGTTATCAATACCTATACAATCTAAGTGACCAATCCTACGAGTCATGGAAAATGTCTCGCTCAGTCAACTTTGCTTCAGGTGTTGGATCATTCTCATTGACTGGTGACATTACATTCCAAGGTTCAGTTGGTACACAATCTGCCACAGAAGGTCGTGAGAATTGGTTGGCTGTTGTCACAACTGGTGGTGGTTCATTTTCTGCCGGTGATGTGATACGTTTTGATGGTTCAACAAACACAATCAGTTTAGATTCTACCAAAAAGATTGCAACATTGACTGCTGGAAGTTCTACATTCACAGCTACAATTATTGCTAGAACATATGTTACCAATGCTGGTACAACTGCTGTTGCATTGAAGCAAAAGAATAAAATAACAGCAAATACAACTGGTGTTAATATTTCTGGTACAGATGTTGGTGGTATTAAAGTTGATTTGACAAATGCTCAAGTTTATATTCCAAACCAATATATCGTAACACCAGGAACAAAACAATCATTGTACATTTCTGATGTTAAGCGTATCGTTAAGATCATTGATACATTGTCACCTACAACAACACCAACAAATTCTATGTTGACACAATCAACATGGGATGTAACAAACAACTTCTTGTTTGACAGTGGTCAAAATGATTCATATTATGGCCATGCTTCCATCACATTAAAACCTGGTGCACCACAACCAAAAGGTAATCTATTGGTATTGGTAGACTATTATCAACATGCAGGTGGTGATGGTTATTTTACAATCAACTCCTATTTGGGTGCTGGTGATGGTGGTGTTTCATCTTCTCCAGAAAACTATGCAGAAATTGGTACATACACAGGTAAAACATCTGGTATCACATACAATTTAAGAGATGCTATTGACTATCGACTGTCAACAAAGAATGCACAAGCAACACTTGAATTCAGATATTCAACTTCTGTAACTGGTACTGGTGGTGCATTGTTGCCTGTTGACAATTCAAACTTCATTACAGATTATACTTATTATCTGGGTAGAAATGATATTTTGGTATTGACCAAAGATAATAGCTTCAAGTTGATTACAGGTAAACCATCAACAGCACCAACATTCCCACAGCAACCAGATGGTAGCTTAATGTTGGCCAAGTTTACATTGGATCCATATACAGCATATCTACCAGGTCAAACAACAAAATATCTTCCAAACATATCAATGGAAAAAATCCAACACAAGCGTTGGAGAATGCAGGATATTTCTGACCTACAGACACGTGTAAACAACATTGAGTATTATACCTCTCTAAGTTTGTTGGAAAAACAAGCATCAGACCTACAAGTTCCTGATGCTAACGGTTTGAACCGTTTCAAGAATGGTATTCTTGTTGACAACTTCACTGGTTTTGCTACCGCTGACGTATCAAATGAAGACTTCAATGCTAAGATCAATAAGCGTCTAACATATATGACAGCCGCTGATTGGCAATTGAATGCACCTCTGTTCAACAGAGATGGTCTAAAAGCATTGGGTAATTTGTCAGATACTGCACAATCAAATCTCAATTACAAATATCACACCAAAACAGGTGGTACAACTTCTGTTGTCACACTACCATACACAACAGCCAATTTGGCCATACAGAAACTAGCAAGTAATACTGTTAGCTTGAACCCATTTGCTGTATCGGTTGATGATGGTATTCTAGATATTAACCCACCAATGGATATGTGGGTACAAACTGGTCGTGATCCAGATTTGTTGATTGTTGATCCAACACAAACTCTGTTCCGTTCAGGAAATACCCTGAATACATTGTCTGTTTCAGATTGGCAAGGTCTTTCTGGTACAACTTATACAACAAGCACACAAAATGGTGGTACAGTAACTGTTAACACCTATCAAGATCAGCAAAGACAAACAGTGTCTGGAAATTATGATAAAGTTTCTTCTATAAATGGTAACTTTATTTCTGACATTTCTATTCAGCCATATATTCGTTCTCAGAACCTGATCGTTCGTGCTAAAGGTATGAAGGTCAACACACCTGTTTCCGTATACTTTGATAATACCAAAGTTAATGGTTATATGGTTCAACCAAACATCATTGAATTGACAAATGTATATGGAACATTCCAAGATGGTGATGTTATCGGTTATACATCTGGAGGTTCTTTTGTACCAACTGGTCGTGTGGTTTCAACCACCGTATTAGCAACTTCAGGTACAACCTCAAATGTTCGTCTGTATATTTCTTCAGACAACAATTCAAATACAGCATATTCTACATCAAACATTCTACAGAATGCTAAATTTAATGAGAACGGAGTATATTCTTCCAATACAGCATTTGGTACATATGCAAATACATCCACAAAACAAATTAGCCTTTCAGGCAAAATTAGTGCCGCAAGTGGTGGTACATCCAACACCTTACCTGGTGGTGCCACATACACCACAGGAACAACCAGCGTAACACTTGGACCTAAAGCATCATCAGTCAATGATTTTTATGTTGGTGCAACAATTACAATAAGAACAACCAATCAAACTGCTGTTACAAACAAACAAAAAGTTGGTACTCAACAGCTATGTGATGACTGGGGTTGCTGGCAAGAAGATATTATTAAAGATGTGACAACATGGGAATCATATGGAGAAGGCCTATATGATGCAACCATTACCGCATATAATGGAACAACAAAAGTGGCCACATTGGACACACCAGTTAATGTTTCAATCGGTCTAAACAAACCACAACAAAATCTACCAGCTCTTGACATTTCTTCATGGTATACCCTATATGGAACAACCTACTTAATGTCACAGTCTACGACAAGTCAAAAAGTTCCAGCTTTGTCAACAGATGAATATGGTAATTTCTCCGGTATTCTACAGTTGCCAGCAGGAACATTTAGAACTGGTGATAGATTGTTGAGAGTTGACAACCGAACAACTGATACCGATCCAAATTCTGCAACAACATTTGCACAAGGTATCTTTACTGCATCTTCATTGTCAACTAGAAGTCAGTCACTGAATTTTGGTGCTACAGTACAGGCTGCGGCCAAAGCAACAGTGTTTACAAGCACACAACAACAGAACAATGTATTGATTAACCAATATACATACAATGTTGATCCAGTTGCACAGACATTTATTATCGACCAAGCAACATATCCAAATGGTGCATTCTTAAAATCTATTAAAGTGTTCTTCAGAGGTAAGCCAACAGGAACAAATGCGCCACCAGTTAAGTTGTTTATTGTAGACACAATCAATGGTTACCCAAGTGGTCAGGTTATTGATGGTTCATTGGTATCTAAAACAGCCAAGGAAATTAAAACCAGTAGCTCACCACAATATTTGGATTCTTCAACATATACCGAATTCGCTTTTGAATTCCCAGTATACATTCGTCCAAATAACCTGTATGCGTTTATTCTGCAAACAACATCTCCAGATTATGTTGCATGGATTGCTCAACAGAATGAAATTGCTGTAGCATCTTCTGTTAAAAATCTACCATCAGAGGCAACACCAACCACACTAACAAAAATTGGTGGTACACCATACGTTGGTTCATTGTTTGAATCTCAAAACTCCATTACATGGTCAGCAGATCAAACAAAGCAAATGATGTTTGTTTTAGATAACTGCGTATTCAATACTGCATCAAATCCAACAATTCAATATGTTGTACCTAAAAAAGTTCCATTGAGAAAGATGGTTGGTTCCGATCTAGATTATGCAAACAATGCCAACACAATGAGCAACGTAAACGGAACATTCTTTGGTCAAGACGTTATTGTTGATGCATTCAACTTGACTACAACAGACTTTACACCTACAGGTGCATCACTATCGTACACATATACACCTACATTGTATTCATCTTACACAGCAGACAGTACAGTTTCTGTTGAACCAGGTAAATTTGGTACAACAATGATTGAACACATCTATCTTGATGATGGCAAAGGTTCACGTGTGTTGGACTCAAACTCAGACACTTCTTTGATATTGTCTGCATCAATGTCTACAACAGACCAGTATGTTTCTCCTGTTTTGGCCGATGATGGTATGTCCGTATTTGCAATCAGATACTTGATTAATGATATGGGTATTTCAAACACAGACATAACAGTAACAAGTGGTAATACTGTTGGTGTAACAGCAAATTATTCAAGCACACCTCCTGCGGTAACCATTTCTGCACCGACAGCTATTGGTGGTTCACAAGCATATGCAACAGCAAACCTTGTTTACAATCCAGCAACAACAGGTTACTATGTTGATAAGATCAACGTAACAACAGCAGGTTCTGGTTACATTACAACACCTACAATTACCATTGCTTCGAACGGTACAGTAAGTGCAACTGCAACGATTGCTGGTGAAACATCAGCCAAAGGTGGTAATGCATGGTGCCGTTACATCACCAAGAAAGTTACACTATCATCTGAAAATGAATCTGGTGACCTACGTGTTTATTACTCAGCTTATAAGCCAGCTGGTTCGAAAGTTTTGGTATACTACAAGCTATTGAATCGCAACGACACAGCAGCCTTTGAAGACCAAAACTGGCAGCTTATGACAGAAATAAATGCAGGTGCAAATAACTTCTCTGGAAGCCGTGATGATATTATTGAATTCATTTCTGCACCAGGAACTGGTAATAATCCAGATAACTATGTAACATATACAAGTACAACTGGCCAATCTTATAACAGTTTCAACGTATTTGCTATCAAAATTGTATTGGCATCTTCAGACTCTGCTAGAACTCCAGTCATCCACGATCTACGTGTACTAGCTCTACCATCTGGAGTTTAATATGTTGGTTGAGGTTAAAGATACAAAATTTGTCCGTGATACAAACTCAATGGCACTGGTGAATAAAGACAACAGTGCCAGAGATGAGTATTATGCCAAAGTTCGTATGCTAAAGCATCAAAAAGAAGAAATAAATAACTTAAGGTCCGAAATTTCTTCTATGAAAAACGATATGAGTGATATCAAGAATTTACTAGCACAATTAATAGGCAAAGGCGGAAATGTCTAATCAAATCACACCACTAACATATGCAAACACCTTTGGTGATTGGGTAGTTACTACCAACCAGGTTTTGGCTGAAACAAATGACATTGGTGCAAACAATTACACCAAATCAAACGGTACATTCCTAATAACTTCTTCTGGTACAGGTCTACAGGTAGCCAACAATGCTTTGGTACAGGGAACATTGACTGTATCTGGTACTGGTTCAGGTGCTGTTGTACAAAACCAATTGACCGTTCAAGGTTCAATCTATGCATCAAATACCGTAGCAGGTGTAACTGCACTTAGAGTTGACGGTATGGCCAACGTGGCCAACCTAAACGTCACTGGTGCTGGTGTAGGTTTGAACGTAGCAAACCTATCAGTCATGACTGGCGCTGTTGCTATGGGAAGTACATTGACTGTATCTTCCAATGCTCGTGTTGCAGGTGTTAATGCTAACAGTCATATTACGGCACCATCTGTTTATGCGACCACTGGTGTACAAGCACCAACATTTGTAGCTAACACAAGTGTACTAAGTGGTACAATCACAGCAAACACACAACTAAACGTTGGATCCGCTAATATTGTTAATAGATTAGATGCTGGCTCAGCACGTATTGACACAATCATTGCTAACACATCTTTGTTGGGCGGTACAATTACCGCCAACACCACACTTTCTGGTGGTTCAGCAAACATTATTGGTGCAGTTAATGCCGCATCGGCTAATATTGTTGGCTTGATGCAAGCCAATACAGGTAATGTTGGTACATTATCTGCTGTCACAACTGTTGTAACAGACACACTATCTGCTAATACATTACTGAATACTGTTTCGGCAAACGTAAGTGGTCGTTTAGATGCAGGCTCTGCAAGAATTGCAACGATTGTGGCCAATACCTCTTTGTTGGGTGGAACAATCACCGCTAACACCACATTGAATGCTGGTTCCGCTAACATTGTTGGTACAGCTCAAGCTAATACTGTAAACGTTGGCACATTATCTGCGGTAACAACCGTAATTGGTGGTACAATTACATCTAATGGTGCATTGAATAGTGTAACACTTAATGTTGGAAGTTACGCTTCAATTGGTACAGCATTGAACGTTGGTTCTATTTCAGCAAATACTTTTATCAACACTCAAACAATCTATGCAGACACCATTGTAAATGCTAAAGCATTGTTTGCCAATAGTTCAATCGGTACCTCAGGTACATTGAACGTTGCTGGTGACATAATTCTATCAACAGATAAATTGTTGCTGAATAGTAGTTCAAGAATAACAGGAACAAGAACTGCTACTTTAGGTGTCAATCGTCAAGGTTCAGAAGCCACATTTACACCAAACGCAGAAATAATTTATGATAACATTGATACTGGTTGGAAAATTCGTGATATAGGTGGTGCAAACCCAAATACCTATCATAGAATTGTTACCGAAAAATATACAGCAAACGTAAACAATGCAGGTATAGTCCAACTAAGTAATGCCACAAATTCACAAAGCATTACATTGGCCTTGTCTCTTGCTGGTGCATGTACGATTGCAGATTCTGCACAGACTGCTTGGACAGCAGGTAATACTGCATACACAAATGCACAAACCGCATATGTGGCTGCCAACTCAGCATACACACAAGCTCAAACAGCTTATTCGGCGGCAAACTCCGGCTTTACAACTAATGCTTCATCTGCTCAAACTGCTTGGACGGCTGCAAATACATCATACACAAATGCACAGACAGCTTATATAGCCGCAAATACATCATACACAAATGCACAGACTTCATATGTGGCAGCAAACTCCGCATACACTAGAGCACAAACAGCATATGTGGCAGCAAACACCGCATATACAATTGCGGCCGGTGCAGTTGCTGGTTCAGTAACTAATGTATTCGGTTCAACAGGCAATATTATCAGTTCAGGAACAAATGCTGTCACGCTTGATTTGGCAACAAATGTTATAACACCTGGAACTGCTGGTAGTTCAACAGTTATACCTGTAATTCGTTACGATTCTTCTGGTCGTCTAACAGATGTTACAACTGCAAATATACCAGCAGTTTATGGTCCACAGGGTCCAATTGGTCCAATCGGCCCACAGGGTCCAATCGGCCCCATCGGCCCACAAGGTCCAATCGGTCCATCCGGTCCACAAGGTCCAATTGGACCTCTCGGCCCATCCGGTCCACAAGGACCTATCGGCCCAATCGGTCCATCCGGTCCACAGGGTCCAATTGGCCCCATTGGTAACGCATCTACAGTTTCAGGTCCAACAGGACCACAAGGTCCTATCGGCCCAATCGGACCAGGCGGTCCATCAGGACCACAGGGACCTATCGGACCTATTGGTCCAATCGGCCCAATCGGACCTTCAACTGCAATTAATGCTACTGCAACTACATCAGCCACTTCGATGTATATGGTTGGTGTACCAGCATCTGGTTCAAACCAAACACCTTATGTGTCAACAACATCTCCTGTTTACTTTGATCCAAGCACAGGTTATGCATATGCTGTTGCTTTCTCTGCAACATCTGATGAAAGTTCCAAAGTAAATGTAACAACAATACAAAATGCATTGAATACTGTTGCAGAAATGCGTGGTGTTGATTATGAATGGAAAGAAAGTGGTAGAAAGAGTTCTGGTGTTATTGCACAGGAAGCAGAAAAACTTCTTCCACATTTGGTAGATTTAAATGAAATTACCGGAAAGAAATCTTTCAACTATGATGGTATGATTGGTGTATTAATTGAAGCTATCAAGGAATTGAAAGCTGAAATTGATGAACTAAAAAAGAAATGAGGAGAAAACCCTTTAACTAAATATACCAGTTAAAGGGGATTAAAATGCCAGCAGGTTATTCAGAACTATTCTTGGAACAAGGAGCCTCATTCAATACATCCATCACTTTAGATGATGTTTCTGGAGAGAATTTTAACCTTGTATCTTATACCGCATCTTCACAGATGCGTAAGTCCTACTATTCTTCCAATGCAGCCGCCACTTTTACAGTGAGTACAGGCAATGATCCATCTTTGGGTATTATCACAATGTCTCTCGATTCGGCAAACACCGCAAACATCTATCCAGGTAGATATGTTTATGATGTGTATGTAACAAGTGGAGCTTCACAACGAATCCGTGTACTTGAGGGTATCATTAATGTGACACCACAAGTAACTAAAACAGCAGGAATGTTGTAATGGCAACACAAACACTGGGTAAAATAAGGGTTGTAACTTCATCACAACCTATAGCAAACGCACAATTAAATGCGGTAAAAGTTGCTGTCAACCCAGGAAATACACAACGTGTACAGTCAATTACATATGTACCAGCTCCTGGAAATTACACAGTTTCTGGAGCAACTGATGTACAGTTCGATAATACAGCAAATAATCTTTCAGTATTGACATACGACAACACTTTACAAAAATTCGTGGTACAAAACATAACACGATTAAATGGAGGCACATTCTAAAATGGCAGGCGCAACAAATACAATTATTCAAATTCTGCGTTCTGATACTACAGCTTATCCTACATCATTAAATCCCGGCGAACAAGCGTACTCATACGTATCAGATAAACTTTTCGTAGGTAACACAGAAAATGGTGTTGTCACTATTGGTGGCAAATATTATGTAGACCTTTTAGACAATGCCACTGCGGCAAGCACAGGCAACACTATTGTCAGACGAGGTATAGGTGGTGATGCCGCATTCAGTATGGTAACTATTGCCACTGATGCAACAAATGGAACTGATGCGGTAAATAAAAATTACCTTGATACCAGAATCAATGCACTTTCATCAAATACAATTTATGAAGGTACTATTGGTGCAGTTGGTTATTCCAATGTACACACAAGCAACACTGATGCTGGTGGTTCAGTAATCATTGTAGCAAACAATTCGACTGTTGCAACATTCACCAAGACAACTGCATCTTTTGTTGAAGATGTTTCGATTACTGGCAATTTGGTTGTAAAAGGTACAACATCTTATACTAACGTACAATCATTGTTGGTGTCAAACAATGATATCATATTGAATGCAAATGCTTCCGGTTATCCATTAATCAATGCATACATCACAGTTAATCGTGGTGCGGCCGACAATGCGGCAATTATTTGGAATGAAGCGACTGATAAATGGCAGTTAGACAAAGCATCTGGTACCAATTATGATATTGTTGATACAGGTGGCGGCCAATCTATTGGTGGTATAACAACATTGAATGCCGCTTCGGTTACCAATGGATTGCATGTTGGTGAATTAGAAGTTTCCGGACATTCAAACGTTGCTTCGTTGACTGCCAATAGTACAATCATAACCAATCAATTAATTGTTACATCAAACGTACAGTTGGCTAACGTAGCTAACGTTGCATATTATGCAAATATTTTGCAAGCAACAGGTTCAGGATCAAATAAACATTATGTAATGTTATCCGATAGTGGCAGTTCTGGTAACACAAGAATACAATCAAACACACTATTTTCATTTGATACATCCAACACAACAATGGAAGTTGGATATTCTTCATATACACCTTTACCTAATACAATGTATCAGGGTACAGGTTCATCTAGTGCATATGTACAAAACAACTTACAGAACTTAAATAACGAAGGTTCGGCCGATTGGGTTGTAACTGCCGATAATGGTTCAGATACAAATGGTTATCTTGATATGGGTATGGCTGGCGGCGGCTATGATTACCAGACAGATGCAGGAGAACTTGGGCCATTTAAACCAAATGATGGTTGGATTCAAGTTGTAGGTAACACCGGTCAAGGTAAAGGTAACCTGTTAATTATGACAGGTACTTCCAATACTTCTGTCGCAGAAGTTGGTGCAATCAAGTTTTCGATTGGTAACCAAGCGGCAGCAAACGTGTTCGGTTACATGTCTCGCCAATATGACTCACCAACAGGAATACCAACATTTGCATTAGGCAAAAACACCGGTGCAAACTATAGTTACACATTGGATGTGGCAGGTGCGGCAAACGTTGCATCGCTTTACATTAATAATACACAAGTTCTTGGTGCAGGTTTTGCATTACCTGTTGCATATGGTGGTACAGGTTTACAATCAGTTACAGCTAATGCTGTTATCTATGGTAATGGTACGGCGGCATTTGGAGTAAGCAATGCACCTACTGCCGGACAAGTTCTACAATATCGCACTGACGGTGTTAAATTTGGTGGATTGGACGGAGGAACGTTCTAAATAATAAAAGGTTTTGATGGAGTTATAGTATGAACCAGGAAAAATTTGTCAACTCGTATATTGAATTATTAACAGCAACAATTACAGAATCTATACAAAAGAATCTTGTTCTGCAAACACAAAAGAAAATTGCAGAACAAGAATTCAAAGAAGTGAATGATCGTTTGGATCAATTGGAAAATAAATTCAAACAGGATCTTACACTGAAACAAAATGAAGTTGATTCTTTAAGACACCAATTAAATGAATTGCGAAAGCAAAAAGATGCAACTGTTGCTGAAGCAAGTGAACTCAAAAAGAGTGTTGACCATGTAGACACATTCAAGAATGAGTTAGTAAAAGCACGTAAACATAATGAAAATTTGGTAGTGCGAATCAATGATTTAGAAGCTGACCTGGAAGAAAAACAGAAGACTATTGAAAACTTAACAACAGAAATTGCTAAGTTGTTGAAACCTGAAGTTGAAGCCAAGAAATCTGGCAAAAAATCTCCATTGAAAATTGTAGAAACAATTGAGGATGCCGGTAACTTCTAATGTCAAATACAGTTATTCAAATAAAACGTTCTGACCAGACAGGTAATGTTCCAGGTTCAGGCGATATATCATACGGCGAGTTAGCACTCAACTACGCCGATGAAAAGTTGTATTTTAAAAATGACTTAAATCAAGTCAAATCAATTTATACGCCTGATCTTTTTGAAACTATCAACGTAGGTGGAACACTACTTGTACCAACATCACCATCAGATATTTTAACAATCGTTGGTGCTAATGGTGTATCGGTTTCGGGTAATTCTACTACAGATAAAATTACTATCAATGAAACTTTATCACCAATCATCAATGTAGTATTTGACCAGGCCAATGCGGCTTATGCACAAGCAAATGCAATGTTGGTTGGTCCAACAGGCCCACAAGGTCCATCCGGTCCAACAGGCCCAACACCAGAAACAACAGTTTATACAGCAAACTCCATTTCATTGACTGATGGTGCGTATGTTTCTGGTAACTTATATTCCGTTCAAGTATTCAACGATGGTGATTACTATACAATAACTGACGGCAGCAATACTGGTCCAGCATGGATCATCACCACAGATTTCGTTGGTGTATCATCTTTCAACGAAATTGATTTGAACCTTAATTACACAAATGGCTCAGGTCATATAATTTACATACAGCTATACAACAATACAACAGCAAGTTGGGATAACATTGGACAATATTCTGGTCTAAGTGGCTTCACTCAGTTCCAATTGGGTGTTATCTCTGGCGCACCTTATATCAATTCTGGTGTTGTTCAAGTTAGACTCTATCACAGTAACACAGGTAATCCGGCACACCAAACACAACTTGATTATCTTGCTGTTGTAGATTCAATTTCTGGTGGACAAGGTCCATCTGGTGCAAGAGGACCAACAGGTCCACAAGGCCCAATCGGTCCAATCGGTCCAATCGGTTCAACTGGACCCACAGGACCACAGGGTCCGCAAGGTGATATTGGTCCAACTGGACCACAGGGTCCACAAGGTGATATTGGTCCAACAGGCCCACAGGGTCCAATCGGTCCAATCGGCCCTATCGGTCCACAAGGTCCAATCGGTCCATCAGGACCACAGGGTCCAATTGGTAATACTGGCCCAACTGGACCACAGGGTCCAATCGGCCCAATTGGTTCATCTGGTCCACAGGGTCCAATTGGACCAACAGGCCCTCAAGGTCCAGTATTGACAACTTGGACAGCACAATCATCCAATACAACATTGGCGGTTGGTTCTGCAACACTAGCCAACACCGCACTATCCGGAAGTTTGGTGTTCAATTTACCGGCTACACCATCAGCAGGTGATTCTTTACGTATTGCCGATGGTTACAACTTTGAAACAAATAATCTATACATTGATAGAAATGGCAACACTATTGAAGGTGTTGCAGATAATCTTGCATTGAACGTAACGGGAGTTGAAGTTATTTTTGTTTATACTGGTGCAACATGGAAAGTATTTCCAACTCTAGGTAAACAAGGTATAAGTGGTCCAACAGGACCAACTGGACCATCAGGTGTCACAACACGATATGTTGAATTTATTGCCGTAGAAAAAGCAACATCGGTAACAGCCGTAACCAATTTGGTTGGACAAGTTGAGTTACCATTTTCAGGAACTTTAACATCTTGTCGTGCAAAGACAACAGCAGGCTATGTGTTGACCACTTTCAACATTAATGGTTCAAACGTGGCCGCAGTTAATGCAATATCAACTGGAGCATCTAGCTCCACATTATCAACAGCAATATCACAGTATGATGACTTGACAATTGATACTGCATCACCAGCAGGTGCAACAGGCCTGCTAGTAACCTTAACGATTACACAATAATTATGACAGTTTATTATCTTAATCCATATAGTTCAACAAACGGTACAGGTACTTTTGCTTCACCTTATTCAGCCAGTTCAACTACAAGAACTGCATGGGTTTCAGGTGATGAACTGCGTATTTTAGGAAATACAATACCACTATTTACAACAACAACTTATACTGCAACACGGGCATCAGATTCCACCATGACAATCGCCTCCGGTGGTGGATTAGGTGCAGATTGGTCTGTGGGCAATTGGGGTTATATTGTTGAAGACGATACATTCTTTTATGTGGGAAACAAGTCAACAAATACTTTGATTGTAGGTTCACTTACACCAATGCCATGGGCTAATAGTGTAACTGGATCAACCCGAACTATACGTAGATTCGATTCTGCGAACCTGGCCGTTTCTTCATCAAGTTCATCAATGAGTCTTTTGGGTAACGCCAATGCGGCAAATGTAATTATTACGGATGGTTGGACAAGCGCAACAACAAGGGTTACAGATGGATCAGTTAAGTCTCTATTTAGAGGTGGAAGCAACTGGTTATATTACTTTGAAAGTTCTTTAACTTCAACACAATTTGCGAATAACACTTTTGATATGGGCAATTCTTATTTGGCTCCAGTATCAAGTTCAGGAACGGGAACATTGTTAATTAGGGGCCGTGATTCCACATATAATATTGCACAACTAACTTTGTATGGAACCACCGCCGTTGGAGAAATTTCACTTGGGACAAACACCTTTTTCGCAAGCAACAATAATATAACAATTAAATCTGTTAATAATTATTATCAGTTGTTTTTTGGTGGTTCTATATACGGAGATTCAAATGTAATTAATATTAATAATTATTATGCATATTATGCAGACGCATTATTTATTACAAACGGTGGCGCACCGACAACATGTGCGGCAAATACTACAATAAATTTTAAAAATTATGTTTTTAGTACTGCATACTACAGTTCACCAACGTCGTATTTCGCTTCAGGTTCAATTCAACATTCGAAACTAAAATTGGATTATTCTACAGCATTATGGGAAACAGCCGCAACGGGTGGACCATCTTATTATGTTGTTGGTGTAGCCGGAGATTTAACATTGAAACCACCTTCAACAGTTTATGTAAACAGGAGAGCGACTTTAAATCCAACGCCTCCTGCAACACGTGTTTATTTCAACTCAGGTGGAACCTCACAAAAATTGTTTTTTGACACTTCAAACATTGCTCTTGGTGTGGCAGCAACAACGCCAATTTCTGTTCTGTCAACACCATTCAGTTCCACCGCAGGCAATCCATTAAGTGGTTATTCCTATATAGCTGATTTAAAAAAACCAATGACAATAGGTGTCGAGTTTGCTTCATCAGCAAACTCTGCGAATATGTATAACATGATAACAACAGCACCTATAAATATTTTACAAACATATCGTGATGGATCAGATCCTATAGAAATTTTGGGAATAAAAAGTAATTATAATTCAAGCAGTTACACCGCACCTGCAAATTTTCCTAATGTATTTAGAGATACAATAACAGTTAGAACAACTGGCCCAAGTTTTAAATCTTATCTCACAACAAGAACAAATCCATATTGGGTTAATTCAAATCCTGCGGCTAATGGAACAGCAGAAAAAAGTTACTCATATAAAAATATTAAGATACCGATTGTTTCGGGTTCAACATATACCATAACAGGTTATATTCGTTCTGATTATTCATCATCAACAACAGGTGATGTTATCATGTCCATCATTTATAGTAATTCAGTTTTAGCTACGCAAAATATGACAAGTGCAATGTACAACTCATGGGAACAATTCACACTTTCGTTCACCGCATCTGCAACAGGTGAAGCATATCTTGTTTGGGAAATGTATTATCCTACTGGAGCAATGTCTTATTGGTTGGATGATTTAACGATCACAAAGGCATAAAATGACATTATTTGAATTAATGGGTTACGAAGATTCTCTGGAATATTCAGGTACTGCATCTAAAACAGATTTATATTTTGCTTTAGTTTATGGTGGCACACCCACTCCTCCAAGTGTCACATTTAAACCAATCATAATTATGATATATTAAGGAAATAAAATGGCAATTCAAACACTCATCGTAGGTGAAAGAGGTGAACAATACGAAAATTCTTATTGTAGAGTAGAACGTGTTTTGGCCACACGTAAAGAACTACACATAGAATATAGTATGTACCTCAAAGAAGAGGATGCACGTAACGGATATCCACCACCATTGGCTTTCACAATTCAAGGTGAATACAATATTATTGATGATAGAAATACATGGCAACAAGCCTATGATATTATTAAAAGACGACATCCTGATTCGCTGGATGTTTAAATAAATATTAAGGCATAAAAAATAAATTAGCAGAACATGACAATCTATCTTTCCAATATTGCCGGACCAACAGCTTCAGGACCACAGGGTCCTATTGGTCCAATCGGCCCAACAGGACCACAAGGCCCAACTGGTAACACTGGTCCACAAGGTCCAATTGGTCCAATTGGTAACACCGGATCACAAGGGCCTATTGGCCCAATTGGTCCTATCGGCAATACTGGACCACAGGGTCCTATTGGTCCAACAGGACCTCAAGGACCAATTGGTAACACCGGACCACAAGGTCCACAAGGAAATATCGGACCAACAGGACCACAAGGACCTATTGGCAATACTGGCCCACAAGGTCCAATCGGCCCAATCGGTGATACTGGCCCACAAGGACCAATCGGCCCAATTGGCCCAACAGGACCACAGGGACCTATCGGCCCAATTGGCCCCATTGGTCCACAAGGACCAATCGGCCCCATTGGTGACATTGGTCCACAAGGACCTATCGGTCCAATCGGCCCTATTGGTCCACAAGGCCCAATTGGTCCAATCGGTGATACTGGCCCACAAGGTCCAATCGGCCCAATCGGCAATACTGGACCACAGGGACCTATCGGTCCAATCGGCCCCATTGGTCCACAAGGACCAATTGGTCCAATCGGCAATACTGGACCACAGGGACCTATCGGCCCAATTGGCCCCATT
>JACCDO011448338.1_pt1 | contig 37285 bp, 8 predicted proteins | sample 7446101 | NCBI WGS metagenome assembly JACCDO01 (sample SAMN15323440, study PRJNA562643) | freshwater metagenome | isolation source: river surface water | place: USA:Blue River Watershed | collected 2017-08-16 | reverse complement strand
TGCATCGTTTGCCTTGAATTATGCAAAGCCATTGATAGATGTGCTATCAAATAGAGCGATTCAATGTCGTATATTTCTTTTGATTTCTGTTTCAAGAAATCCATTAGAATAACTAGTTGGTTCAGTGCTTGCATGCAGTGAGACGTCGAATGAATTACTTCGTATTGAGTGTCGGCGTTTACAAAAATATTCAGTAAAACTCGAAGGAGTATCCATAAAACCCCATCAATCGCCTTACTTAATGGCGTTTCTTTATTGTACGACACTATAGTATTCGATTGCGTCACTCTTCTCGTCGACGTTTCATTTACAGCATTACCAGAAATATTGTCGCCTTTGACAGGAGTGACAGGAATGTGACTGGTGCTGATAAGTTTATCCACCGCTTCGTTCGCTTGACCAATCATACCACGTCCAACTGTGAAACCAACTTTCAATCCCATACGAAGCTTATAGATATTACTTGTTGAGGGCAACCAAGCATTTGAATATAAATCAAACGATCCTATTAAGCGCAGCATACTATTGATTAATAACCAAACCTCGTCAGCTTGATGCTCAATTTTATTTGTGTATATCATATGGGAGATCTTCGTTGGTACTGCAGAAGTAGAATTGGAACGATATTGCCTATCCAGATTTTCAAAGGTGCTCGAGGACCCTCGTACACGTCCGGTATGAGAGTCATGGGGAATAGTGGTATCATCACTAGTACCTCCACTAGCATTGTCTGAAGCTGCACTCTTGAATTCAGCTATTAAATGAGATGGAATGGTCGGAGCTGAAGCACTTCGGTGTGGCTTAGGTATCACCGGAATGATATTCCTGGAGTCACTCGTATCAGTTGCACCAGTGGTACCGTGACCAGATGTATTTGAAAAGTCACTGGAGAAGGATCCAGACCCGCCACTTCCATTACTACTGCCTCTACGTTTCCGCTCTGCTTGAGTAGGTGGTATAGTTATAAACTCTAAAACTTCAGCGGCCATTAACCAGTGATGTAAATTGAGCCATCTACTTCTTATTTCTTTAATCTCATATTCACTTGCACCACCATTAACAGATAAGTACTCACTAGCTTCTGCCATGCCTGTTATTGTTGCTTGCAATAACTTGATACCTAAATTGTTGGCATCATTATACCCTTCCATAGCATAGTATCTTATGAAAGACATGGTTTCACGCATTATTGTAATACCATGAGTGGAACGCTTACTACAAAGCAATACTTTCCAATCCTTCAATGATTTCATATCCATACTCTTCGCAATTCTTGGTTTACAGTAGCTGTGAGCACTTGAAATCGTACCTGGCACACCAGCTAATACAACGTGTAGATGAATTTTCAACAGCAACTCTGTGATTATATCATACGACTGCTGTGCTGCGGCTTGCCTAGCGGTCAACTCGCGCGTATCTTCCGGGTCTAGTGACTCGCTTTGTATAATATATAATTTTTCTTTGAGAGTCGCAATACGTTGATATTCCGTGATTATATATGTAAAAAATGACGCTTGCCACATGCAATTACTCGTTCCTAATATAATATCGCAATTTTCAAAGTTATCTTTGATTGAATCACTCAAATTTTTGATGCATAATAAGCGAAAGTATTCAGGGACGCAGTCATTGCCTATAAACAGCAACAACGTAGGGAATAAACTAGGTAAACATATCACGAATTGCGATACATAATTCAATGTCTTCTGAAACTCGGAAAAGTCTATAACGTCCATAGAGTCGTTAGTATCCACGGATACTGGGTTAATCGTCTCAATAAAATTCTGTAACCGTAAAAGGACTGATTGATTGTCGTCTAACATCACTTTTCCAGGGGTTAGTGGTACATTCGTATCGAAATTATTCACAAATAGCTTCCCATGCATTAGTAAATATAGTGTCAAGAACACTATCTGGTACTGCTTCGTACTGCTTTTGTCTAGGTACAATGATGAATCGTCTTTAATGTGTTTCACTAGCTCTTCAATAATATATCTGAATAAATATTCGAATTTTTGATAGGATACACCGATCAATTGCTCGGCATAATCGGAGGACGAACCCTTCGGAACAGAATCAACTAGATCGTCATTGGATGACGACGATGGAATTGCTGGTTGATCTGTTTCTGTTGGTGTTGATTTACTGCCTCCAGAGGTGGGAATGCCGATCCCCGTGTAATAGACAAATGGCACTAGCACTTGCGACGATTCATCAAGATCAACAACACCCAAATTGTTCACATTGTCGCGGTGAGTACTATCTTTCATGATGAAACTATTGTAACCAGATTTCTTGAATTCTTTTTCGTTATCATTCGTGTATATCAACATGAGCTGCAGGATACTGCACAAGCAAACAAATGAATACAATCGCAATTTTACCTTGGAATGATTGATAAATCCTAACAAATCAGTGGACAAGTTCTTGTTACAGATCGCATATAGCACATGTTCCCCTAATTTATTATTCCCGTCGTACTTCAACACCCTAAACAATAGCTGCATCCCTTCAATTTTATATTTTAATGATGTTTCAAATGATATATAATGCACTAAAGCAGCAATTTCATCATTCAATACGCCATTGAGCTTTGATTGCGAAGAAAGCTGTACGTATAAAATATGAAAAATTTTAGCCCGCATGTAGTCAATTTCATCTTCTGTTAATCTGCATCGCTTGGAACCATGTTGGTACAAGTCCTCGTCCCATAATCTGTTGATCGCTGCTGAGCAATAATAAAACTGCAACGTTTCGAATAGTTTACTAACGGATAAAAGCAAAAGGGAACGATTCTCGTACTTGGAAACATACTCACGAAGATAGTTAAATAATTTTTTTTGTATTGCAATTGGAGAAAAAATCCATAATTTAAAATTGACGATTATATTCCTCAGTATATTATCCTGCCAGGCCGTGTTCCACGACAGGTTCTCGATACCGTTGATAATGATATCAAATAATTCTATTGAGAGGTTTTCAGGTGATATTCTCTCCAGGAAGTATCCGATTAAGGAAAATATATTGTTGGTATCGGTGTCAATAAGTTTGTGGTTTTCAGGACTATCGCGAAGTAACATAAAAATGGAACGTACTAATCGCATACACAATTTATTTGATTGAGCTGGAGATATTTCTAACTCATTTAACGGCTCGATTGGTAAATCAATTTGTAAAAAGATAGGGATTAATACTTTTAATCCTCCAAGACAGTCTAAAGCATCCCGGATGTCCTTGACCGTGCATTTGCATGTGCCATTCAACTTTTGAATAGTGTAGGAACTGTTCCATTTTACAGCGTTTCTTACTGGTGTATTATCCACAAAAGTATCACCACTTGATACACCTGCTTCATGTGCTAACATAATACAACTTTGCACTGCTCGATCAGTGCGATCGTCATTTTCACTTATTAATTTTGTATTTTCACATCCTAATTTATATATGTTTATCAATTGACTCTCACTTAATGCATCACTAAAGAAATAAATACTGCTTACATTACCACACATATTAGTCATGCTGGATGGCACGTTATTAGAAGTTGATTTCGTTCCCACACGGTAATTCGCCCGATGACCAATGGTTGGATATGAAATAGACTCAGTGAATCTCGTATAGGAAATCTTTTCACGTGTAATAACTCCATCTAAAGCAACAATAATTTCACTTTTCGTCCAGTTGGTGGAAACAATATGACTATATGCGAAGTGATGCCATGGCTCCGGCGATGAATTGCTATTGTATTTCATGGTTACTGGCAGCCGTAATTGCTGCAATATTTTGTCATCTTTATCAAAACGAGTAATAATTAAATGATAAGAATCGAAATGAATGAGATCATCGTATTCAAATGACACTTCAATACCCATGCCATCTTTATCTTGTCGCAGACATAGTAGCACCGGATTATTGATCCCGTTTCGACTGCAAATATTATCACCGCCAAAAGAGGTTCGATACGATGCTGATACTAACGGCGGCGGGAGTAATTCAAACCAAATAGAAAAAGAATATCCATTTTTTACAGGAGGAAATTTTTTCAAAGGTGGCAACGCTAATGCACTATTGTTACCTTGCAGGGAAAAATAATACTTGGGACTGCGGTAGGTACTCGTTGATATCATCCCTTCGAGTGCTTCTAAAATGATACTAGTATATTTGGGTCGATATAAATTGTTGCTCGTCGACTGCAACAAGCGAAACATACGCTTTAAATCTGCGACAGAAATATCATATTTTCCTATTGTTACTATCAATTTAATCGCAATTTGCTGTAAATATTTATTCAAAAATGGGAATATATCCAGCACTAATTCAATAACCGACGGCTGGAGGGTGCACTTCGCAAGATTGGTGACGGCATTGGGACCTGTTACTAAATTCAGGATGGTGTTGAAGATGTATATTTGTATACTCTCGTGACAATTAGGCACCATAGGAATGATCAGAAGTAACGCGTTAACATTTCTAATGATCGGTAAGTCAGAAACGGTTTGTGGATTAAATAATCCATCCTTTCTTACATCATTGTTCAATAGAACTGAAGGGTGTGGATCGGGATTTTGAAAGCCTTCTAGCAACATTTCGATGAGTATTAAAAATATTTCATGCTGTTCCGTTATGGTGGATGAAGGTGGTATTAGCAACGCAGCTAGTGAGTGATGTTTGCATACTCTGCCCAGAAATAAATTCTTATCATCAGCCATAGCCGTACTGCTACGTTGCAACATAACTGAACGAAACAGTTCCTTATTACTATTATTATTACACATTAGGGAATTGTACAGTGTCAATACATAGCACGTTAAATTTTTCAACTTATCATTTGTATATTTAGGTGCGCAATCCTGTAACAATAAATATAGCTCTTCAAACACACTCGATTTGTTTTGTGTCCAATAGAAGTACTGGTGGTACACATCCATTATGCCATAATTGTCAAACACCACGTGTGGCAGGAATCGCTTTACGGAGTTATGATTTAAACTATCCATAAATTTGGCCAGATCGATACAATTCGAGTCATTAATATGTAAAAAATTTATTAGTAACTTGAATACTATCTGCACTAAAGGGTGCTCGTCAACGGTGTAATTGCCGGTGGATGGTCGTGAACTGCGTTTAAGGAGTCGAAACAATACTTTGATTATATCATGACCTAAAGCTGAATATATTGATGACTTTTCGCTATCAGAGCTGGCATTGGTCGATTTGGGTTGCATCATTATCATCACGATAATGAGCATTCGACTGATAATGAATCCTGATGCATTGAAGCACCATGGATCTAGTAGGAGTTTTATTACAATAAAATGCTTCTGTGATTTCCAATTCAGCTGAGATGACGCACTGGATCCTGATGGATCATTAGTAGTCAATTTTGGAAAATCTCTTGGTATAAATGCTTCAATCCAAGTGCTTCTACTACTTATCTTGGTAACTAACTTGCATATCAATCCGACAAGACCCATACGGCAAGGCCAAAAAAATGGACGTTTCATAGATAAGGTAAATATCTCAATAGAGCTTTTTGAAGTTGTTGTTGCGCTATTCACAATATTCATGTGGGTATCGCAAAGTGATATGCATTTCGAGAGTATAATTGGCCATGCATGTAAATTAATAGGGTGTGGTTTGTTATTGATAAAATGTGTGTGAATATTCCGCAGCCAATTAATCGCCCTGATATTAATTTCATCACTATACTTAGTAGCAACAAACTTGGTTACAATGACAGTGATATCAGCAACAGGTTTGAGATCCTTCTTGGCTTCTTCTTCAGCTTGTTTCACATTTTTACACAAGTTCATGGTCACGATCCAGAGGAGTTCGAAGCACATATCGTGCAAAACATTTGCCGCATTATAAAAATGTTGTTCTTCATAGTTACGTTTAGAGTAGTTGACAGTCCGATTGTTATCAGTTTTCTCTTGTATCTCTCCAGCCTCTAGACCCGATGATTCTATTCCTTCATTGCATTTCCACACTATTTCGAACTCATCACTGGATGAAGTCCCCTTATTTATTTTGACATCAAACAAACCATCTGAAATAATTACATTTTTCATGAGAAATGGCGATTTCAAGAAAATATCGTTGAAAATGTCTTCAGTGGACAGTAAGTAGATCGCATCGTCTCTGAAATTGACTATAAATCGGGCTAGGAATTGCACAAATGATATTTGAAAGGTGACGTTTCCCATGTAGCTGAGAATTTGCTTCTCGTCGGAAACATTTCCTTTGGTTGGTTTTGTAACAAAAACCGCAACTATCGTCTTGATTGCGGTCAAAATATACTCCAGACGATTCATAATTTTGCCTTTCGTTGTACTGGTATTGTTACCCTCGTATGCAACAATTGATGAGCATTGAAATATCACTTCGAAGAACTCTTGACACATGGTACAGTGTATATTGGATAAAAATGTACCTCTTAATGCACTTAAAATATTGCTGTCATCATTAGCACTCGTATCACCAGAAGATATGTCATCGATACTATGTAAAGACGACAATTTCAATGATGCAAGCACAAAGTATTTAGTGTCGTCAAACTCAGAAATAACATACTCATTCAATCGCCTATTCTCATATAATCTCACAATATCCGTAAGGGAACTATTCCAAAACTTACGATCCTTTGTATTAACAGACGTATCTTGTGATTCCCATGGCCATTTATTTGTATTTATATTGAATGAAGAGAAAGAGTTTGCAGCAATTTCTGTGGGGCACATGCTTCTGCATGATGTTAATATCGATGGAAATTGTAATGGATACTTGTCTAATCCCTGTAGCCACAATGAAAATGGTCCAATAGAATTTAAAATTAATAAAAAATCGTCCTCTATACCTTTAAGATTAGTCACATCACTAGGGGCTAAAAAGGTAGTCGTTGACAGTAATAGTACATTCAGTCGTAACGATATTAGCGCTGATGCAAATGTAAATCCAATTTCTTCATCAGATCTTTCCATCAATAATACAGTCTGTATTGCGTGAGATCCCCCGGATTGGCGATACTTAATGAGAGTCGATAATTGCTGTGAATCAAACAACGAAGCTATTGCAAACAGTACCTCTGCTTGCAACAAATAGCTATACTTTTTAATTTTTTTTATGTATAGGTTATTTTCATTACATTTTGTTGGTAAACTTCGCACCAAATACGATAATTTACGAAGAACAGACAATAGTGTTTCTATGGTCTCTAATTCGGCCAATTCAACCGTTATTCGTTTACAGATTTGAATAACATCTGACTTATACTGTAGTTGTGTACTTTGGCTCTTCGTACGTGATCGATTTTCTTTATGCACTGCCTCTATATAATCATCATCATTTAGAAGTGAAACGTGCGTTTCGTCATCACCACACAAGTCAAATCCCATAAGTTTACAATCTAGTAAAGTCCATGGTTGATTCGGTAATATGCATGTACTAAATTCTTGTACAATACTTTCATTAATACGAGTATTATGAGAACAAAATTGAACCATACCTACCAAGCAACTTAATGTAAAATAACCATCAAGATATTGTTGATCATTTATGAGACAGTTGTTATCAGATAAAACGATCACATAATCCTCCATCTTGGTAACAATAAATTTTACAATAATTATTAACATTTTAAACAAATTTGACCCAAATTGATTATACATATGAGCCCGATACTCCATATCTGAAGCTAAAAAAGATAGCACATGTACAACATACAAACAATACTTTCTAGAAAATACAACATTTTCATCATTGGTATCGTTAGTCTCAAATAACTGAGTAAAACAATTTCCAAGATTGTCAATGGATAACTGATTATTGTTCTTAAACCATGTGAGATCGTACTGTCCAGAAGTGACCGAATCCAGATCAATGAGCTTATAGCTACTTACAATGTGCAAGAAATTATTTCCCACAATTTCAACAAGCTTTTGTACATTTGATGTAGTCCGAAAATCGGCGAATCTTGAGGGTGTCTCTAGAAGGCAACTTGCGAAGGTAATAAACAAGTTCAATCTATCGCGCTCCCTTTGAACCTGCCCGATAGTCTCGGCGTACTGCTGCCACTCCAGCATCGAAGCAGCCGACGGAACACTCGAAGATCTTGAATTTATCTGACAGCTTTTTTGGCCTCATCGAGCAAGAATGAGGACCGGCACTGAGCCAAGTACCGGTACCGACCGTAATTCATCAATAATTTTATTGGTACTGTAATGATTTATGCATGGAAACAGAAAAAAGATGATAAATCCTAGAACCTGAGTTTTACTCTGCGTATTGTTATAGGTTATAGTCTTAAATTCAGGTTTGATATCATAGATTCATACTCAACCAATAAAAATCTCAATCCACCGAATATAATTAACATCAGCAACAAACTGACTTATCAATTTCACTGACAGTAATCTTATTTCATCAGTAATTTGAAGCTCTTACACAGTGGTGTGGATTTTTTCGTGTTTAGTCATCAGCGAGTTGGTATCGTACCTTTTCACAGTAATTGATCGCTGTGAGGACACAGGTTCATTCATTTGTTTGAATCTCGGGTGAGCATATGAGCTCCGGCGGTGATACACTATGGGGGTATACCAAATTGTTGGTTTCATTAGCCATGCCAATGATAGCAGCTGCAATTTTCAATCAAGCGGGCAGTATGGCTACCGTCATATTTATTGGTCAATACACGTCACCAGAATATATTGGTGCCGCGGTTCTCTCGAATATGCTTTGCAATATTACAGGCTACTCTCTCGCTTATGGAATGATTGGTAGTTTGGATACATTAGTCGCGCAAGCTTATGGTGCGAAACAATATAAATACATGGGATTAATTACGCAACGAGCGATGACAATCCTAACTATTGCAGTAATTCCAGTAATGTTTTTATGGCGATATTCTACGTCTTACATCTTGCGAACATTGTTATTAATAGATCCAATCATTGCAGACTATGCTAATCAATATGCCAATTATTTACTTTTGGGTTTATGGCCAATGATTATGAATGAAATTTTGAAGAAATTTTTGTTAAATCAAAATATAATAATACCTCAAATAATATCATCATTTTTTTCATTATTGGTTAATTTGGGATGTAATTACTTGTTCATCGCATACCTCAATTATGGTTTTATTGGTGCAGCAATGACGACAGCTGTTGTTAACTGGTTTCTCTTTGTCTCTTTAGTAATTCTAATGGTAATAAGAAAGCAATACATATATTACCAACGACAAAACAATATTCAAGTAAAATATATCGCATTAGTGAACCAGAAGCAAAAGCAGTCACAAAGCATAGGACCAGATACGAACGAAGACGATAATTGTGACCCAATCATAGCAGATAATTGCAATTCAATGTTAGATGTAAAATTAGAAAATTCAATCGAAGATCCCACTGAAGATGTCGATTTGAGTGAAAATAATTTATTAGATGAAAATACAACAAAAATGGGTGTCTCTATAAATGATGAAGACGATCCAGAGAACAATTGGCCCGATATAAATATTAAAAATATTCTCAGTGATTGGTACCCATTTCTAGCACTAGGAATTCCTGGCGCTGTTTCATTGTTCTTAGAATGGGGTTCATTTGAGATGGCTGCAGGAATTGCAGGTCAACTAGGAACAAATAACCTTGCAGTTCATTCAATATATATGCAGACTGCAGCAATATTATACATGACACCTCTAGCAATTGCTAGTGCTACTTCAATATGTGTGGGTAATTATATTGGTGCAAAGGAATATAAGTGTGCAAAAGAAATGGTGTCGCTGGGAATGTGGATTGACGTCGCACTTGGGTTTTTAGCTGGACTATTTTTGCTTGCATTAAGAAATTACTGGGGTAACTTTTTTTCCAATGACTCGGAAGTGATTGGATTAGTTAAAAAATACATGCCTATTATGTTGTTGTATTGCATAGTCGATGCATCTAAATGTATTACTTTGAACGTACTACGATCAACAGGTAGACCGCAAATCACTGTCATCTTTAATTTCGTGAGCTGCATCGTGGTTCTTTTACCACTTGGGTGGTACTTAGCAATATACTTAGATTTCAAATTATATGGTTTATGGGGCTCGATGTCTGCAGCTTGGGGACTGTGCACCCTATTTTACCTGTACTTCATTCTAAATACTAAATGGGAAGACCAACGATTCGTGGATGAAAAAAACTCTATTATTCATTAATGTATAATTGTGTAAATACTGATTCTACTTTAGCTACCTTGTACTTCTGAGCTTACTGAGTCGTAAAACCCCAATAATGCTGCTATGATTCGCGAACCGAAGCATCAACTTCAAGTCGATCTATTTTTCACCGGTACCAATAGATCTTGGTTGAAGGAAATGTGAGGAAGCAAGTTTTCCGGGTTGCATGCTTTTTCTTGCAAGATTAGAATGGATAATTCACAGTACTTCTGGAGCCGCAAAAGCAAACTTCGGAGTCGGTTTAACTTGTTACTTTTGGAGCACAATGAGTTGTTCTTTGAGGATCTTTCAGTCGCTCTTTATCCTGCAGCGATCGATAAATTGAGTGATATAGACACCTTAAAGGTCCCTGGAAGACTCAAGATATGCTCAAGATCATTAATATTCGAGCCTAATGATGCGCGCAAGCCTCTGAAAAAATATCCATTTAAGTGCATCCGTTCGAATGTAACACAATACACCATTCCTGGTGCGAGTAATAATCAATTGATGTGTTTGGCATTCACAACTTCTGCATATATAGAAATGAAACCTAATGATAAGATAGCTCCATTTATCTTGAAGGATGCCAACGGTAATTTAATTGATTCTATATCGAATAACAGTAGGGATACCAGTGATGACAGTATAAGGATAATTATTGCATTAAATCATTCAACTAATTTATTAAATATTATTAAGAAAATTGAAGATTTAAGAATGATTTATCATAAGTTGCTGGTATCACCCTATAATAGCACAGTTATCAATACAGAGTTAAATCCTATTATAAATCAACACAACATACTAACTTTTGACAGATCTCATCTGATTGATTATCATGAAACATTACTGTCGCAACCAACTGCAGTCAAGCAGCTCAAGCCACTTATATTATATCCTGGATGTTTAATGATTACTGAAATGCGTATCTACTTCCAACCATCACAACTGAATAATGTCGGTGAAACAATACAACATTTTGATGTATCGAACATACAAGGACTGTATAAACGACGATATTTATTGCAACAAATCGGCCTTGAATTTATATTGAAGCATAATGAAAGTTACTTTTTTATTTTCAATAGTTCCCAGGATAGAGACGAGATGTGCGCACTGATTCAGTCTCATCATAGCATCAATAACCAGGAAAATAATTCTTTAATTAATAATACTCGAAAATGGCAAAAACGTGAAATAAGTAATTTTGAATATTTGATGATTTTAAACAATGAGGCAGATCGATCCATGAACGATCTCACTCAATACCCAGTATTTCCTCATATTATTAGTGACTATTTATCGTCATCATTAAATTTAGAAAATCCTAATATTTTTAGGGATTTATCGAAACCAATAGGAGCATTAAATGAAGTTAGACTAGCTCAATTCCAACAAAGGTATCAATCCATGCCACCGGGCGATCCCACTAATGGAATTCCACCACCTTTTTTATATGGTACACATTATTCCACTCCAGGTTACGTGCTGTTCTATTTGGTACGTGTTGCACCTGAATACATGCTTTGCTTACAAAATGGTAAATTTGATGCTTCAGATCGCATGTTTCACTCTGTCAAAGAGCTGTGGACATCATGTTTGAACAATCCTGCTGACGTCAAAGAATTATTGCCGGAGTTTTACAATAGTAATGGTGATTTTTTAGTGAATTCCAATGATTTAGATCTTGGTTTTCGTCATACAGGTGAACGTCTTAATGATGTGGAATTACCGCCGTGGGCAAAGTCGCCTCGGGATTACATCAAGAAACATAGACAGGCATTAGAAAGTGAGTATGTATCTCAGCATATTCATGAATGGATTGATTTAATATTTGGTTATAAACAACAAGGACCTGCAGCTGAAGACGCAAATAATATATACTATTATCTCACGTACGAAGGCAGTGTTGATTTAGAGAAAGTTACAAATCCAAGAGAAAGAAGTGCATATGAAACTCAAATAGAAGAATTTGGTCAAACACCAAAGCAATTATTTAGTGGTCCACACCCCCGTAGAGATGATCTATCCGCCGAAATTTCATTGTGTTCCACCACTAAAAAGCCATTGGATCACGACTCTGTTGCTGACTCCAGTAGCGAAAGTTCCATCCAAAGTTTATACGTCTCAAAAGCTACATCCGTGAAAGCTGGCCTTAGTACTAATGACGGTAAGGTTGTTTCGAAGAGCCGGTATGCCACCGCCAACGATGCTGATATCAATGTGGTTCATTTAGGAGATGACTTTAGGAATGAAGTAGCGAAAGAGTTGTCTCAACATGGTGCAAGCACGGTTGTTAGTGGTAGTAGCAATAATGGCATCAATAATGGTAATAGCAATAAGAATGTGCAGGGTGTTCAATCGATCTTTGACAAAATAAAAGACAAAACGGTATCGCTGTGGGATATGACATTTGGCTCCAGCAATGCTACTAAGAGCTCAATGGAAATGGATAGGGTTAATTCTGCTGCACTTGCAGAACACTCTCAACGAGTCCCAGCTGGTACAAGTGCACCGCTAACTAAAACACCAATTGTATCCGCAAGTACAACCCCTACCAAATCGACTGTTGAGCAACAGAAACCATCTCCAGCAGTAGCATCTAAACGATCAATGTCATCAGATAAGTTAGCGCAAGCTAACTTGCAGCTTCTTGATAGCGCAGCAGATATGAATAGCGTACTGGAAAATCTGAGTTTAACTTATGAAAAAACTAGAAACGAATCATCTGATTCATCTAAACATCGTATGTCGCCCGCCATGTTACTCGATAATACACTGATCCAAACCTTGTCGCCGTCGTTAAAAGGCGAGATAAATCGAATGGTACTCATGCCGTCTGACTTATTTGCTTGTCACAAAGCATCAGTGACCAGTGTAGGTATCATCAAGGAATCCACCAGTAGTACCAGTCTTGCTATGAATAACACTATCAATTGCTACGTATGTACTTGTTCCAAAGATGCATCCGTTAAATTGCTGCAAATTAACATGACGCACAGCGCAAATTTTGTGAATATTAGTACTAACTCTCGGTTTACGATAAAACGCACATTCACTGGCTCCGACAATCCCCTCTCCGCGTGCGTCTTAACGAAAGACTGCAAGGAAATTATTTGTTCCTCGTGGGATAATTACGTGTATTCATTTTCCATTACAAATGCGTGTTTAATAGGCAAGAGACTTTGTCATGAGGATAGTGTGTCATCATTATCGTACGTCACTACCAGAAATTCAAATACGAATTATTTATTATCGGGTGCGTGTGATGCGACCATGAAAATTTGGGAAATAAAAAATGGAAATGTCAGTTCTAAACCATCAATAGAGTTTTATGACATTGAAGGATCAGTGCAATGTGTTCATATGGATGAAACCATGGAGTATGCGGCATGTGGTGTGGATGAAGGATTAATTTATGTGTGGAATTTATCATTGGAAGCACCAGCATCGGCATCTATTACTTTTACTTATCAAATATCAGTTGGTGAAAGCATAACTTGCATAAAATGGCTGCCTTATGAAAGCGGTAAAATATTTTATTCTCAAGGTACGTTTAGTGATCATAAATTAGTCTGTGCATCTACGGATGGGACTCTGTTATGTGTCGATAGTGAAGGTAGATTATTCGCTGGAACTAAAGTGATTGATTCTAAAGTATTAGCACTAGAATCTGATGGAAGAACAATTTTTGGGGGATTAGCAGATAGTTCGTTGCGTGGTTGGATCATGAGTAACGGGAAATTTAGTGAAATATATCATTTTCCTAGGGCTCATGAGGTGTCTCCTATTACGTCGCTTGCAATGGATCAAGATACTATTGTAACTGGAGCTGATAATGGCAGTATTAGAGTGTGGACGGTTACATTTGCAAATTAAATTGTAGTTTCTGTATATGTAATAAATGTTAATTTTTACTATATCATTTATAATTGTAGCAGTTCTAGGACTGTCTAATACCAATAAATTGTACCGGTAGGTATGGAGTTTTATCGTACGTGGACGTGGGCCATTCCAATAGACCTTTATAAAACCTTTTGATACAGTATTAGACACTTTTTTGACGCTGGGTCAAGCGATTTTGTGTGACCGTTTTGCAGATCGTTTTGCAGATAAGTTTTTGCTTCGACTTGCGCGGGTGTGGAATGACACTCGTAGTAAGCGGTCCATGATGGACCGTCCACCTGGTGTAAATATAAAATCTGAAGTTTCGACGTAATTAGACATTCTTACAAGTAGTCTGATCGTTGCAATTAATGATGATGATGGGTTATACTCTATGTTTAGCTTTCCCAAGATACAGTTAAATATACTTATATAACGGAGTATATACAGTCACTGATTGCAACGAGAAGATAACTTTCTTCTACTAATGATTGCACTCTAATGCTCTGACTGGTTGCTATTCGCCAGTCTGGATATAGGTACGGGGTAGAGGCCGATCTATGACGTAATTTGTTAGGAAAATGGGCAGAAAAATATTGGTACATCACGGAACGGGAACTGATTTATATATAACCAGAATAAAATAGTTAATAATCGCCTTGCAAATGGTACTGAATGCCTACACCAACTTCCATGTTGGCATTGGATGGACTGGTGTCACATTTGGATTCATAGCTTTGGGGTTAAGAATATGTGACTTCTTTAACCTTATGGAGCGGCTTCCTATGTACTATCAAAAAATAATTGCTACGGGTCATACATTATTTGGTGGATTTTATCTGTTATGTTGCTTATTCATGCCTATCACAGCTAATTGGATCTGGCCTCGATTTGGAACACCAAAAGAAATTATATATTTAATTACTTCAATGTACCTAGCAATAGTTGGTGGTATATCTACTTTAAGAATATATAAATATATTAATAACGATAGCGACGACAATTATAATAAAATAACAACACAAGAGTTAAACGAAAAAAAAGAGAAATTATATTCAGAGGTAACAGAGGATGTGATGAGGGACTCAAATGGTAATAATAATAGTAACAATAATGACAATAGCAGTACTAAGAAAAAAAAAAATTTGTATTCTTGAAATACATCCATGCAATATTGATGACATATAGTTTAGTCATGTTACTTGGTGCAGGTCAAGCATTTTTATCTAATGCAAGAATAAATCAATTTCCTTATCCAGATAATAGTGATGTTACAGATTCATTAGTAGGTCGATGTTATGGGAGAAATCTTATTGAACCAGACACTTATGCTTGGTTGAAGAATCTAACTTGTGGTTTCACTAGTTATTGTCAAGAAAGCACCAAAGGCGGACATAATGAATATGCTTAAAATAAAAATGATTAATTGCATAAAGAATGGAACTAATTCTTTCCGTTAAAATATAGGGTTTTATCCGATGATATTGCTGTAGCATTATACAAGTAAGTGCACACGGTGCATCGGCATGGATACTATCAACTTTATTGTAAATGGTGTTATGATATTTATTTTATAGCGCACAATTATAAGTACTATTTTAAACTGAATGAGTGATATTATAATATATTATATTCGTTGTTATTTTCATTTCTAAATCTTCACTTTACATAGTATTTTCTTATTTTTTACCACGAAATTGGTGCGAGTTTTCCAAGTAAGTTAACTACTTGATTTTTATGTTGTCTTATAATTTTACCAAATTTTTTCAAATATATTGTAATTATATATACGGTTCTGTTGACATTAAGACATGCTAAAAGTAGTATTTAAAAAGTTGTTCTTCACTACTTAAGGTCTCCTTCTTTCTTTTTTTTGCGGTACATGTAGAGGGTGTGGAGTGCGTTGTCAACAACTAAATTTTAGGACCGGTTTTTGGTTTGTAAATAATTTACAACTCATGCTGCATTGGTGCTAGTGGCTCACTCAACACAACACCTTCATATCCAATGCCCAAAATGATGTCGGTGCGTTGTATTCTGCTGCTTCTATTGCAATTGACGCACTCATTCTTGCTACATATGAGGTCGGCTGGCCTCATCTTGCAAACGAAGGACATTCCGACGCTGAAAGGTCAACCATTCGTATCGTTGGGCAGTCCGAGGGTCTTGCCCCCAGGAAAGGAGGGCGAAGAATGGATGATGTGGTTTCACGGCAGAGATGCGGCAATGAGCAAGGGGGATGGAAGCAGTACTTTGATCGAGCAACCCACTGGGCGCATATTATTGGCGGCGTCAAAGGACGGTATTAAGAATTTTAAATTTGATGCCGATTCTCCTGTATTAAATCCTAGTAAAGAAGCAGGCGATTGGTTTTATTTTGATAGTGAACACGTAGGCATCGGAGATATAATATTACCAGGTATGAATGTCCAATCAAAGTTTAATACTCAGGAAGGTGTATTTTTAATGTACATTTTTGGAGGAAATAGTGATAGTATCCAAATACATGATAAGAAAGTGAAAGGAATGAAAATGGAAATTGGACTTGCAGTTTCGCAAGATGGTTCACATTGGAGCCGAGTTGAAGGTCCATCACCTTATGGTTCCATAATTGAAACTGGTAAAGCTATTAACGACTTCGACAACATGTATGTTGGATGGCCAACAGTACTTGAAGTTGATAGACAATTTTTTCTCTATTATCACACATATAATTCTAAAATGTCCAAATATATGGTAGGACTAGCTACTGCATCTGATGGGATTAAATGGAAAAAAATCGGACCAATATTAGATACTGGTAGTAGCAATCCCGACAGTTTTGATAGTAAGGGTATCACATGCAGGCATGTCAGTAGAATAAAGAAAGATGGTACATTTCGGATGTGGTATGAGGGTATCAATAGTAATGGAAATAGCGCCATTGGAGTAGCCACATCATTCGATGGTATAAAGTGGGAAAAATTGTCCGACGATCCAGTATTCAAGCCTAATACGATGGACCAAGATGCATGGGATTGTGCAAGTGTTGGTCAGCCAAATTTAATATGGTTGGATGATAAGAAGAAATGGCGTATGTATTACGTAGGAAACAACTTTGAGGGACAAGAGGGAATAGGTGTGGCTGAAAGCGACGATGAGTACGGACTAAGTTTCACACGATTATAACATTAAATACATTTATACAATATTTACTCATCTTCATCCTTAACACAATGACTAGTACCAGCTGTGATTTCATTCAAATACTCCGCACCGAGTTCATCTATATCTTTAGAGTACCACGATATGGTTTTAACCACTTTGATATATTCAAAGTATCTGTGAACTCCAGCCATTGAAAAAAACCGGAGCCAACGATGTAATTTGGATGGTATTGATAGATTCTGCGATGTGACAGTGCGTGTGTGTTTCAACACATCTTGCACATCAACCAGATTACCATCAAGGGCACCATCTTCATGATTAACCGCTACTTTAGTAGGGATATCTCCCAATTTTAAATCTTTGAATAAATAACCACGTGATACCAACAACAGCGAGACTCCCTCCTTCGGAGGCGTGTTCCATATTATATGCTTACGCTTTTTAAATTTTTTATTAAATATAGCCGATATTTTCTTTTCTTTCATAATTTTATTCATCGCTAGAAAGGTGAAACGAAGGTTAGTCAGTGCATTAGATGGTAGTATAGATGATGGAGAGCATACCTAAGACACTGCAACGATAATTGGTTTCGGAGACGTATATGTCCTCAAATTGCATCGCAATCATAACTGCTTGGGTGCGTGCGTTACTATACATACTCACTATGGCATCACTTCTCAAACGAGCCGCATATTTAATATAGTTTTTGTATAATTGATGCCTGATCGACTCATTCGCGACGTAATTCTGTATCATTGGCTCCAGCAACTCTACCACTTCCTCTTCGCTCAACCAAAACAAATCGTCTTTGCTTTGAATGCAGCTCAAAATATCTTGGATTTCAATAACTTCTTTTGTAGTTTTAAAATGAAATCGTTGCACTAAAAATTTAATTAAATGTGGTAATTCCGTTACTAACAGTCCTCCCCATTCTTGATGGACGTGAAATGCATACGAAATAATTCCACTTCGACAGAAATTACCTTCGATGACATCAAACTGCCACCATTCTCTGATATCTAATAATTTGAATTTGATTTTCATGTCGCCTTGCGTAGTGCGCACGTAACGCTTAACTTGTCGTATGGCAAACATTTGGGAACGATAAATTAATGTTAAATCTGTTTTTTCATCATCATCAATCAATAGTTTTCCTGTGCGAGCTAATGTGGTTGCAACTTCCGCCTTTTCACGGGCAATTTGACGTGATAATGAGATCAACATCATCGCGGAGGTGATGACCGAGTTCTTCTTGCTTATTGAAACACCGCCTGAATATCCAAAAGGTCCCAATAATCCTCTTCTCCAACGTACTTTCTTTGCTAAATAACGGACCATACTTTCAATAGTGGCAGAATCTAATCGTACTTCAGGGAAATGATACAATATTTCTTGTTCAGATAATGTGCATAACGAACAGTCCAGCAGCAGCCTTACCTCTCCTTCATCGAAGGTACCGGAGCAATCCGTGTCAAACGCGTAGACTAATATCGACAAGGCTAACTCCCATCCCTTTTCGTACAACAATTTCTTTTCTATTTTATTCTCTATTTCCACGGTTGAAACGTTGGTATTATCTAAATAATCATCCAAATCCTTGTATATTTTCCATCCAAAATGCTTCAAACAATATTGTTTCAACACTAATCTTACATTGGCAGTAAATGGAAATCTAGCGTTAGGAGTGATGATATAGCCGTATGCATCGATGATGTCATCCGCCGCTTTGATCACATGGCGTTCAGTAGCTAAATTGTAAATACCTTTGGCAGAAAAAAGGGATGAAATACATTTTGATTGAGCCGTATCTTCTGCCAACCGGTACAGCAATAATAATTCACTTTCTTCATTCACATGCTTTATCTCTTCTAACTTATCCTGTATCGCCGCTACTTCATCCTTCAACGTAGTGTGCGCATTGGTCAAGTTCTCGATCTCTGTAGGTGAAAGCTTATTTTTCTGTGCATCATTCAATGACTCGGTGATTAATAAATTCTTCATTGATTTGGATCGTAATTCCAATTCGTATCTCGATAGAACGCGATAGTTGTTATGAATCATCACTTTGGAGTCGGTTTGGTACATCGTGCGAAGTATAAACATGAAAGAATTCCAAAAAGCATTTTGTACCATCTTCTTATAATCCCTATATTTTTGATACGTGCCGTTTTCAATCCACGTGTGAAACGACGCGAAAGAGAAATAATTATTACTATAATTCAAGCCTCCTAAAGCGATGAACTGACGATCGCCTTTGCTCAAGTCAATCGTGATATTTTTCAAGGTAGTATCGTCTTTGCTCAATGAAAAATAATCACAAATTAATTCTACATCCAAGAAGTTAACTCTTTCGGTGTCGATTATTCCCGCGAATAGCTCATATATATACCTAATCTGGACGTTCTTGACGTTCTTGACGTCATTCCGATCGACGGCATCCAACGCTCGATGCCTTTTCGCCCATAATTCCTTCGCCCATCTACTGACTTGAGTAGTACCTATTGGCGTATTTAATCGATTATTATACTTCGCTAGAGCTACCGTATGCGCCTCGTATACCAGCAGCTTATCCAAGGCCTCGGGTGTGAGGGACCCATCTGGACCGACTTGAATATGCTTAAAACCACTACCACTAGGGTAACCACAGCAACCAGGAATTTGAACCAATAAAAGCCGTTGCATTGCCTTCGTCACAATAGACATTTTATCAATAACCTTAAGCCGTTTCTCATGATAGTCCTTTTCTGTTCCGCCTGGAAGCTCGATACGTCGCAACTCAACATCATCAAACTCAATAATACGTGGACGACGTAGTCTAAATTCAATTAGTGCTATCAACTCTGCTTCAGCTGCTGTCAACATCAACCTGATCGCTGCTACATATATTCTACCAATTAATGCCGCATCTTGTCTGATCTTTTGATTAGCAGTAAAGACAAACGGTCCCTTTGATGTAACGACTCTACTCTTGTCAACAGTATTGTATAGCCATTTTTCAATCTCAATTAACTCAATATCGTCTTTGAAATTCCATTCCTCAGGCATTGAAACCCCAAGAATGCCTTGTATCACCTTAATGAGAGTAATAGGAATTATAGTATCGCTGCATATTGTAATGATCTCTCGAATCATCGAGCCTATGGTACGACCAGCCGGTTGTTGCACGATAACCGCATCATCATTTGATTCAATTTCCTTAGAATTCTTATCTTTTCCTTTATCCTTGCCTTTAGCACTAGTCTTGCTATCTGTAGCCTTATCTACCGCATCTTCTTGACCTTTTTTCTTCTTTTTCTTGGACTTAGTATCATCAACATTCCCAGCAGAATCGTCGCCATTGCCATTATTTTTTATAACTTCGGTAGCAACAACTGCAACGTCATCTTGTTTGCGATTTTTGTTAAATAAATGAGGTGCCATTTGCTCTAAATACATGATTGTAGCTGCTTTACTGTATCTATTAAGCACGGCCTGCATAGACGAATCTTGTTGTAACGCGAGATCAGCGTAACAAGCCATCATTGATTGATACCGAATCGTTGGGTCTTCATCCGCATGACGCATTACTTCATTTTCACATTGACGTTGACGACGCCATTCACGTAAATTCCAAAATTTTCTATAAAATAAACCTTTTAATCCAAGAATTTCACACATACCATTTTGATCAAAATGGAGATAAAAATCAGTAAAAAGAACAAACGGTTTCATGCATTGACAGCATTGAAACTTAGGGGGGCAAGTCAAACGAAATGTAGCCGTTATATCTTTCGCTTTCCAAGTGGTACAAGAACGTAGTAGTTCACGCTCTGCTCTTTTTCTGATGGTAATACCACTGAGTTCCATCACAAGTGCTCGAGCTCGAAGTACTTGTTTAAACAATGCATCTCCAAGTGTGGCATCATTACCTTCACTCCCTTCACCTGTGTACCAATCCAAAAATTCACCAAAATCAATATCACCTGAACCATCTTGATCCATATCACGATGTAAATCATGAACATCTGCCTTACTCATTGGGATACATAACTCTCGTAACATATTCGCTAGTTCATCTTCATCTATTTCACCACTACCATCTGTATCAAACAACTCAAATGCTATCATCGCATCATGTGCTAGGATCTCTTTATGCGACAAAGTATGCTTCATGTTCGCGAATTGCTTGTCTTTCCCTTTTAATTTCTCTAGTATTACACTTAAATGTAACTTTCCTGCCGCTGATTGCATATACAATCTGACTCTGTCGATCTCTACCTTCACCGTGTTATCTATAATATTACGCTCCCTATTAAGTCGATCATTTTCTCGTGCTAGTTCCTTTAGTAACTGCAACTGAGAACGTCGACATGCTTGAATACGCCGAACAACTCGTTGTATTTTCAATGCATTTTCATTGAATAATTTGTGCCACAACTTGATTCCATAGCACCTATTCTTACGAAGTATGTAACCACGACTAGCCTTGTGCATCTTGTGCGTCATATCTCTCTCTAATCGATACTGATTCCCAATTTTGCGGCCGCAGTAACCTCTATATAAGCGTTGAATTCGTCGCACTAAACGATATTCATGAAGCAATAGTTTATATTGCTCTCTTTTCTTCCGGGATACATACCAAGATTTAATACGAGTGGCTAGCCAAAATATACGAATTAAATGAACACGAAATCGTTTTTGAATTAATAATGCGCATTGTAACCGTCGAAATTTTAGAGCCCCAATTTTCATTCTAGTTAAAAATCCTCTTGAGATTTTGGCTAAAATGGTTTGACAACCACAGCGTCGAACATATCTCTTGTGCCAAAACCGTTGAATTCTCGATACTTTGTGATGTGCTTTTGGGTCGTATACTAAGTAGTTAAGTTCAATTTGACTCAATAGATCAGTAGGATCAGATGACATGGTGTATTCACTTAACTTAGCGCCTTTATAGTCATCTAGTGAATGCTGACCAGTTAAATAGTGGGTTTTACTATCTCCAATATGAATATTTATAGCTTGTTCCAATGCTTTGTACGCCTCATCAAACTTACCTTCCTTTCGATCTAACATGGCTTTTCTTTGTAACCACAAAACATTCAACCGGCTTACAGCTTCATTAATACCAGGTGGTGCAATTGATTTTAGTAGCTTTTGAGTAAAACTTTGATTTTTTGATGATGAAAAAGTTCGTACATTAGTGGAATTGTTTGATGGAATGCTTTCAGCAGTGGATACGTAATCTGCTTTCATGGCAAAATCATTACCGTCAGCTATAGAGTATTCACCTAAATTAAATGATGGCATCTCTTCGAATGATTCAAATCTTTCGGTAAGCAACTTTTGCGATATTATTTCATTTTCTTCACGTGGAAGAACACTAGATGTAAACTTACTATTGACTACAGCAGATGTGGGACAATATACCAACTCTCCATCTAGAGGAGCTGTTAGCACGGATGATACCGAATCAACTGGGTAGCCATCGCTGTCTGTACGGTATAAAGTGTCTTGCAACCACTCTTTCATCTCCGACGACATGGGCACATCACCCTCATCATCATTATCAGATGCATTTTTTTTATACTTACTATGTTTTTTTTCGTTTAAAATCCTTTTCTTGAAACGCAGCTGCGTATCGAACATGACTCCTTCGAGCACACGATCCAGCGCAAATTGCGCGGCTCGATCGAACTCACTCCTTAGGTATTTGAACTGTTTAAGAAAAGAAAAAAAATGGACCGGTGTCGGAGTGAAACGGGAACTGACATCCTAGTTGATTTGCACTAAATATATACAAATAATAACAACAATACACCGTCTAAATGTCTAGAAGCGACTCAATACCCGCGAGTGCGTAAATACAAAAATTTCTCTCACTCAATCGAAATTAAACAATAACTTACCACCATTTCGACGATTTTCGTGTCGCTTTACTGCTAGTAGTGCACGACACTCCTCCAACAGGGTTTCGATGGCGGCAATATTCGACACTTTATTGTCCTCAGAGGCTGACTCAAGGTAGTAAGTTGTAACCTCTCCTTTTCCTTTAAGTGTGACTAAACCTCGTTTACTGATTATAAACTGCTTAGACTTTTTCAAATGCTTTGCTGCCTGTATAGAAACATGAATTTTACCCGACTCACAACTCGTTTCTAATCGTGAAGTCATATTCATGGCATCGCCAAATAGACACCATCGAGGCATCAAATTACCGACAACACCACTCAATACATCACCTGCATGAATACCAACTCGTATTCGGATCGGATTGACATTATCTTGAGGATTTATCACTAAATTTACTACTTCTCGCACTATAAGAGCAAAATTAGCCATAGCCACAATATTTTCTTCAACATCGTCAGGGTTGAACAAACCAGAAGCAATGACGTAAGCGTCACCAATAGTCTCTATCTTATACAACCGAGGGAACTTCAACGCGACGTAGTCCATGAGCGTATATATACTATTCAACATAAGCATGACTTGATACGGCTGCGAATTTGAAGTTATCGCAGTGAATCCTTCAATGTCACTAAAAAACAAGCAAGTATTATAATGCAATTCGGGGAGTATCCTCCCGGTTTTTTTAAATGTTGCCACTTTTGAAGCTGGAAGCATTTTGTTTACTAATGTTTCTATGGCAAATTTTTGCTTCGAAATATTGACTGACTTGGTCCTATCTATATGTGTGGTCACCAGTGATATTACCACAGATATAAATGTTATAAGGTAGGTGTAAATTACAAAATACCCTTCACCGAGCAGGCAGGTGTAATAACAAGACCCATTTACATGGAACACTACGTACCATGTAATGAGAATGTATACCAGTAAAATGGTCGAGTACATCGTTGTTAGCACTGTATTTTGACTACTTTCATTAATCATTGTGAAAAAATTATGAAAACCCACTGAAAATACACCTTCAAATTGTTGAAAATGCAAGACAACGCATACTAATGTGTCGAAAATAGCAACGGCCATTAATATAATAAGGATTATAGAAATGTCTGTGGTGATAAAAATACCCAGATTGATGAGCAAATTACACACAGCGGTAGTATAGGACACTGTGTAATGCACTCTCCAATTCCAAATTTTTGGATTTAGTAATTTCAATTGTTTGACAAAAAAGAAAACATAAATCGTATCACGAGCTGGCAACATTGCATGAACAAAGTCAACTTGTTTCAACGGTATGGCGACAATCAATAGATAAAGGTCAGGAATTAACAGTAGGAATGCAATTGATATGTTTTTCAGATGAAAATTATCTTGATTTACGTTCTCCCCCACCTTGTCATGCATAGAGTCCGTTGAAATACTAAGTTGATCAACATAAGATGATACGCTAGTATCGGCATCGTTAACATTGTCAATTTGAGTTGTAGTCTTCACAGATGTCTGATTGCTAGTGCTCATTAACTCCCAATTGTTCAGTAATAATAAAGACGATGACACGATGGATACAGCCAATGCAATTTTCAATCGCGCAGATGTATAAAGTATTTGAAACTGGGATTCTGTTACTCTTGCATCATCATCAATCATTTCGTCAGTATCAATATAATATGTATATCCCATCATCATGGGAAGAAAATTAGTAAGTAAAAGCAAGGTAATTATAACTATGTCAATAATTTCAATATTATCAATGACGAATTGCAGTGAGGACAGCGTAATATTTCCATTCGGAAGTGCTTCATATTTTACATTGTTCCTATCTTCCTCACACTTTTGTGCAATTTCGACGGGAATTCCCAATTCAATCCTATCCATGTTTAATTCACTGCGAACAGACAGTCTCTAGCGATCCCCTCGGCCTTCTACTCTCTATGCTAGCATCCCCCGAATTCCTTGGCTGCTCCGTCAGAAATAATTTCACAATCTCAGATATGCGCTCACTTTTGGCACGGAACTGCCGTCGCACTTCTGCTTTGGTGGCACGATTCCTGTTCAACATAAATTCCTAGGTTCCGAATTCCTGTCTGACACCGGAAGTGTACGTACCGGTCCTCATTGGCGATCCACGAATAGCGTATAGTGCTAGAATTATTGGTTGTCTTATATAATTACAGGTTCAAATAACTGTAATTTTCTTTGTATTAATCGTTAATGATTGGTTGCGTCGGGTGAGAGGACCGACCCTGGGATATCTGATATCGACTCTGTCTATCCAATAATGTGACATATTATCATCAATATGCGCCACGGTCTGTGACCTATAGTCGTGTTCATAGGTTTTATCTGTCATCGACACGTGAGCCCCGATACCTTTAACTAACATTTTGAAGAAACAGAGATAACGCGCAGAAAGGCGTGCGTAATATTACCAACCGACTGAAATTCGACAGAAATAAAGATTAAGGCACCATTAGTTAGCACTTAAAGTCTGAACTAGTACTATTGAAGATGATTCAGGTCGAGTGGTCGTTTTATATCATATGTATTAACATAGTCACAAATATTTACACTACAATTTACATTTAATGCCAAAGTGGGAATTGCCTATTATCTTTTTTCGAAGGTGATGATTTAAAATTGAAGAGTTCTTCGTCTTGAACATCATCAACACTATTCTCTGGGATATATTTTCGTCCTCCCATTCGGGATTTGACGGGAGAGTCTCTACTTCCAATAAAATCACCTATTGGAATTTCCTCCTCAGCATCTACTATTCCATTACCATCATTAGGTTTTGGTTTAATTGGTGAAAGCAAAAAAGCGCCTGGTCCAACCGTTTTAGCACTATTTACAACTAGTGGCGGCAATGCTTGATGACGACGTGCACTTGATCTCCTCAATGGTTTCCGGATGGTTGTTGATAAGTCATGATTAGTATCAGGACGCTCTGTATTATCGGCATTTTTAGCATCAACATCCTCAACTTTAACCCGTTTTTGTCGTCTCTTACTTCGTTTGCTGGTAGCTCGTACCCCTGTTTCCACTTTATCAAGGGACTCATTAAACCGTTCAAGTTCAGATGTCACTTTTTTCTCCAAAGTTTCTAGTGTTGAAGTAACAAGCGATACAACACTCGCTGCATCTTGATTAGGCGATCGTGGCGGATATTGTTCAGCCATGCCTCTGCTATCCATAAAATCATCATACGCATAAACTTTCTTCATATTATTAGCACCCAAAATATGATTCATTATTAATCCTTTCTTCTCAGGTGACATACCAGATTTAAATCGTACCGTTGGTGATGCCTTCATCGGACTGGTACTACGTGCGACACTTCCCTCGATAGATGAATTATCACCCATGTTGAGATCCAATGACAACTCGTTCAGTTCTTTCCTGGTTATGGGTTTGATCACTGGCTCATTGGTGATGATACGGTTTTGATCAATATTCGTATAGAAACTCTCATTATCATCAGCAAAACTAGCCGCATGTACCTTGATACTACGTTTACCAGGAATGACCGAAGACATGATACTACTTGCACCTGCATTACTAGGGGCCAATGATCCAAACATGGGCGGTTTGATTCTGTGCGAAGTATCGATGATATACTTCGTGAACTTCTTTCTCAACTTGAGATTACGGATATTGCCTTCATTATAAATGATGTATTCTCGGATACCTACTACTGCTGACACTATTACCAGGCATATTAGTAGTCCACTTAGCGACGCAGTACCAAATAGGTACATAATTATTATTAACACATTGATGAGCAATGACGTAACCATTTCCAGCAACGGATCCTGCAAACTGTAGGGGAGATAGTTCAAACAAATCAATGGTATAGTAAACGCAAAGTTTATTTGCGACATCGCGTAGTCCACAGCAGTCTTCACTGGGTTGAATGAACCTTCTTTACCGACAGGAAACTTGACGGTAAAATATGGTGTGTCGTAGTCATTCAGTGACAACAACAGTCGGCAAATCGGCAAATTAGGAAAAAAGCGGGACAAGCGGCACGCAGGGTTAAAGTGCTGTATCAAGCAATTCGCATCCTTCATCATACCTACCGTGCGATAGATGATGTGATAGTATCGGCTATTAAGAGCTATTAGAAGTTGGCGTAAATCTTCACTAACGTGCGAAGTTATCACAGCGTATTTCAACCAGATCTTTATTGTTGATAGCACACCTAAATCTAGTAAAATACATAATGCGAGAGTGGTAATCCAAATACTTGCCGATCTAGTTCCTATTATGTCCTTGTATGCCACTACATAAGAAATCATAAATATCATAGCAACGACGTATCCCACTAAACAAAGCAGTCGGAGCAAGTACTTCCTGTATCTCATTTCAGTAGACTCATATGCGGATGAGTTGAGCATATATCGTCGCACTATACTCTGTTTATACCCATGAAATGAAGAAATAATAAAATTTCGCATGATATAATCCTCTTTTTCCTCATTACTATCGATCCGCTCCACGGTAGTTTTCAAGGTTAGAGTGTCCCGACGAACGTTGATAATACTTTGTGTCACATCGCTTTTGCCATATGCCAATACACTATAGCGAGAATGTCGCGGTGTATACGCACTTGCCCATTTATCTCTGGCATCTTTTGAAAAGATTAAATTTTGACGACCGTATTGCCTCATATCAGAGTCAGTGTTCTGCAATAACAGCTCACATTCTTTACTAGGCAATGTATAATCGGAATTAGACTGTATCTTTTTCAATCTGGCCGCCAACCAAAACTTACTTTGCTTGGAAATGGAGTCGGCGAACTCATCATCTAACTTAACGGACACTTTTAAACCATCATTTACCAGTTTACTTCGATTATTCTTTGATTGTTCAATTTTTTTATTTTTTTTATTGGGATCAAGTATAGCCCCGTCTTGAGGCTTCCTCTTCTGGTACCTTTCGGTCAGTAGCTCTCTGATCCAAGCCGATACGGTGTTGATAAAGAACTCCAAAATACAATTAATGGGCACCACAATTAGTGTTACCACGATTATGATCCCAAATATTGTCAAGAAAGTAAAATTTAATGGTGTATATGAGCAGTAGTCATCATAATTGGACCACTGGCATGCCAGACGCAGGTTCATTAGGCCTTGATATGTGGTGCATGCACTTTTACTGGTTATTGCTTCACATGTACCATCATCTTTATAGTAAAGATTGGTGAATATATTACTGACGAAAATATACGATACAAGTTTAGTGACGAGAACCATCCATTTTGCCCCTCTATAGTCTCTGGTAGGAGAATAAGGAGACAGCAAGCATAGTATTGGATGCTCAATAAGCATCCATTTCCAAGTGATATGATACCATTTCCCGGCGTGGAATTGAGCAGGTAATAAAGAGGAAAAAAATCCACTGACTGTGCGCGTTGGCTTACTGTCTATTTTCTTGTCTAATCCAGCAACTTTGAATTCGCGGTAATCCAAAGTCATAAATAGCAAAATACCGATAATACACAGTACCGCAAGAGCGTATAAAAGGGACATCACCACAGTTGATGGTATGGCTTTCAATGGGATTGGATATGGGAAATACTCATAACTTAATGCTTGCGAAACAATTTTTGAGGACAAAGCAAACTCCACGATTTCATTGTAAGTATTCCAAGCATCATCATCGATTTGACCAAGTAGTAAGCGATTGCTTGCACGATCGCTTTTACCAGATATGATGTAATCTGACGACAGTCTTCTAGAAGACAAAGCATTTCTGTTGCAAGTGCATGTTGATGTCCACTCGGTATACGCAGATACGACACAATCTAAATTCTCAACGAATTCACCAGCATCATTGGAATACGAAGTACAAATAGGTGTTTCTTCAAATGCAGGACACGAGTAATTAAAATGCCCTTTACTATCACCCGGACAGACGCCTTCAATTAGCGTGCCATCAGGGCATTTGTAGTTAAACGTGTTAGTCATGTAACGGTGACATAAAAAACTTACTTCAACTTTTGGTTGAGATCGATATTTCTTTGCGAATATCTGCTGAATTGTTAGGTCAAATGACATGCTTAATGAACTCAAATCTAACAATAGTCGGTCGCCAAGCCTGCGATACGAGCCAGTTGAGTCTTCAGTAGTTGTATAAACATCAGTCTTTAGACCCACGACGCTGCTGTTACTTCTATAATGCTTGGGATTATTTAAATACTGAACTAACGACACCCCAATGGCGACATTATTCGAGACTCCATCGACATTAAGTGTCAACGTTGATGTAGGTTGAACGTTATCGAATAGTTCAAAATCTGTTAACGCAGTTGTGAATGCGGAATCGGATACTTTGACAAGACTACGAACCGATGACGACAATCTGATGTTTTCGGTTACGAATATCATTGAAGACTCGTCGGTTACGGAGTTAATTTGGCTACTAGCTGACAGAGTAGACAGTGTGCTTATAACTACCTCAAGTAGCGACGACGATAAAGTGGGTCGTTCAATTATGTTGGACAACGTATTGCTCACCATTAAAGCCGTATCAGCATACTTTGCGAGGGTATCTTTGTAGGAATTAACGGTTGTTACAAGCGCCTCTGTGCAGTTGAGCAAACCAAAGTCACTCATGGCAGAAACATCACTTAAAAGTTCACTCAATTGATATATTCGATTATAAATGATGTCATCGCTATCTACATTTTGGATCGCAATGACATTATTCAAGGCTCTACAAAGACTTTCCTTGACCATGACCGCACTATTGAAGCTGCTTCGCGACAATGAGCAATCATCACCAAAACTTCCTGTGTTGCATTCGCATTTCGCCTGACAATTACTGTCATCAAGATAACAGATATCTAATGTTTTTCCTGTAAACGTTTGCGTATAAACACAATCTCCTGAAAAGCTACAATAATTTTTGCACCTTTTGATAGCTTTGGCACATTTGTTCAACGTGCATATACCAGTGACACATTGACTATTGGTTTTGCAACTATCACCGACATTCAAGACATCATCTGGTAAAGAGCATAGTGTATTCGAATCACCAGCTAACCCAATATACCCCTCTAGACATGCGCCACAAGTCTTTGGCGTAGCCCTACAAGAATGCCTATTGAATACACCACATTGGGTGGAGGTGCAATCGATGTTATTCACGTACTTCGTAGCCGCTGAAATAGTTTGTACGACTAAATTGCTATCAATCAGAGCGAAACCAGTATTAACGAACGAATTCACTAACGAGTTAAGTGAGTCCCCACTTGTTGCCAAAGAGGACACCCGGACTTGACGCGTTGATTGATCAAATGAATCATATATATCATATGCACGTACAAATCCTGTCAAATAAAAATTATTTGATTTTGAGCCTCTACTCAAATACGAGTACACACTCGTAACGGGCATTTTAGGTTGAATCATGTTAAAATCTTGATTATCTTGAACAGTGTAGTAACCGAACACATACTGGATGGGATAATCTTCATTGTCGTCACTCCAACTGTATGTTTGAAATAAGAATGAGGTATTCATTTCAACTCCTTGAGCAGGATTGACGGATAACAAACCGCCATATGGCGCCGTATTCATTGTAATGGTCACTACTGCGTAGGAAACATCATCCGCACTATAATACGCGCTTAATTTGAATGTGTACGTATGTCCAGCATCTAGTGCATCACTCTTGATGCCCAACGGGAACAATAGCGATGACTGAAACTCCTTATTTATTGTCATCGAAACTGGTGTAGATGCAATGTCTGTTATCGTAATGTCACTACCATCAAGCTGATTCACCAGACTCCATTGTGCATTAATGTCCCTTGAACCGGCTCCCGATATTTCCCCGTTCAATGATATTTTATTTGATGGATTATACTTGGCATTGATATTCTTTATCGAGACTGTAGGAATGGACTCGCTGTCGATGTAAACGTATTGATTAGTAATATCGCTCACTGTTGATGTCCCATTTAGTCGCACTTCAAGACTAAAATAGTACGTCACTCCGTATTCTAAAACGCCAGCATTTATTGTTATTACTTTATCGTCTGTGAATGCGATACCATATTGGCTACTGCAGTCTATCCCGTAAGTAGGTGAATACGAAACACATCTCCAGTTATAAGTTAATTCGCTCGAGTCAGGGTTATCGATATCATAGCTTTCGCTTCCATCCAATTTTAGTTGGGAGTATCTACTCACACTTCGATGACTTCCTCCTTTGATAACCGCAACGACGCCAGATATACCGAAATCAATTGAAACAGATTTCTTTGCTTGCAATAATCCTGTATTTCCTATGGCATTACTTCCACCCATCGACGATTTCACGGTGACTGTCACTTGGAACATGTATGAACCAAGTGTGGAAATAGTAAACGGTGCTAGCTTAAAGATTCGAGAATCTTTACTTTCGGACTGATATAACGTGACTAATTCGCCATCTTTGTATACCTCCCAATCATACACCAACTCCACCACTTCTTTAGGGTCACTCTTTAGGCAGAGAGGGTATTCACCAACGGCATAAATTGAAAGTGGTTGCCAGCGGTACATGGTTTGTCTTGATGGCCCATCAATGGTAACAGTAGGTAATGTCGCAGTGTTTTTGACAACCTTTACCGTACCATGCGACGAATATGATAAAAAGTTGGTAACGTATAACGATATGTAATAAGTATTAGGAACGAAGTAACTGCTAGGTATCTTTATGAGGTTTAGAGTTGAATTGAATCTATTCGTCGCATATAAATTTAAGTACCGCTCTAACGCATCAACATCGGTGCCATTTTTTAGTGCTTCAACAGACCATTTAACATATTTCCATGGTCTTCCACCACTACCTGTGGTGTAGGTAGGATCTATGACAAGGTCACTACATGTATTACTCTCAGTTGGTGTCATTAATTGAATGTTAGGCATTAGTGGCGGAGATGGCAATGATACACTCATCGTAACAGAACTGGAAGTGTAAGGATACGTAGTAAAATTGGTATTTGAGATATATGCTGCCTTCACTATACCCCCCACTGCCGTTATATTCTCTCCAGCACTTATGTAACTGGAAGAAAACTGTGAATTAGCACGTAAACTAATACTCAAGAGATTAGCAGCTTTCCAATAACACATCGAATTCTCGGCACCTGTAAATTTCACAATCATAGAGCAATTGTTTCCGGGAATCACGGGCATATTAGTCTCTTTATCGTATGCGATGAGTAACGTGTTCCCGCTGTCGGAAAACATAATCGAATCGAACTTAGGAGCAGCAGGTGGATACAGATTAGAGTTTTGTATGATAACTTCCAAGGTGTTATTGACGTAAGTCTGACTACTCTTGGCATTATACGTTGGTAAGAACAATAATGTATAGCATCCAAAGTATCCTCTAACAATAAACGTGCGTGTTAGATCCGTGTCATTGGCTGCGAAAGTAAAATATGAAGGAACAACACTAGTCAGCCGAAAATTTTTACTTGTTCCCATCGTAACAGCGCTGCAAGGATGCGAAGTTACACTAGCAGTCACTTCAAGGGACCTCGCTATTGGCATGGTATCGAGTTGAAACTCAAATTGCTTATATTCCACGGAATTAGTTAATTCTACTATCGTCGGGTATGTTTTAGTGAACGTGATGCTAGGACAACATGGAGTGCGGTATTCGGTTTTGGATTCTAACACACTGGCTATATCCATCGCATGATTACTAAAATCTTCAGAATAACAATAAATATTATACAAAGTATCCGGTAATAAATTGTTGATGTCGATGGAAACAGTGCTGTTATACAGATAATTGTAAGTGAAAAATCCACTGCTTTTAATACTAGAAGTACTAACTGGCACGTTAGGATTCTCTAATGCAGCACAATAAATTATACCAGGTGTGGAAACGTTTGCACTAACCGCTATGGAGGTCTTACCTATGGTCTCAACATCCAACGAGGTGGTAAACCAAGGAAACTTTCTTAATCTTCGGTACTCAAAAGTGATGTAACTTGCAGCAGATTTACGATAACTGCACTCTGAACATGGATTAAACGTAAACGCATTCCCTCTACAACCTGCACTAGGAATACACGTATGCTTACAATTCACACATAATACAGGGTATGAATCACAGGTGAACACTCTCCAACTGTTACCATCACAATTAAATTCATATGATTTGCCAGAGCGTAAACTGCTTATTATGTTCTTGATAGCGTTACGATTGGTAGGATCTCCAAAAGGACCATTTCGATATGTTGTACAAGTGGCTTTTTTAAAGGTTTTTATTTTTGTATTATAATCATAATTCTCAAAATAAGCAGAAATATGAGAAAAGTATAACTCATCTTCAGCAAACGGTAACGATAGTTGATTGGTAGCATACTCAGACCATTCGGGACAAGTACCATCAACAACTAAACCTTTATATGAAAACGTGGTAAACGTATAGCTGAATGATGAATTGACTGCGGTTGATGCGTATGTTGCTTTCTTGTTCATGTATGCTTTATAATATGCATCACCGGCGTAAACTCTAGTACGATATGTTGGTCTCCCAGTAGGATGACCTGAAGGTTTATTAGTAGCACCTTTGGTAGTAGGTTTAGATGTTGTTGGATACTTGGTGGGCTCTGATGATGGACATCCAGTTGGTCTACTGGAAGTTGGTTTTGAAGTAGGTTGCGAAGTAGGTTGACGAGATGGCTGTCGACTAGGCTGACCAGTAGGCTGCCTTGTTGGTTGCCTTGTTGGTTGTCCTGTAGGTTGCCTACTAGGTTGTCCCGTTGGTTGTACTGTAGGTTGTCTTGTTGGTTGACTTGTTGGTTGGCACGTTGGTAAACCTGTAGGTTGGGCCGACGGCTGAGTAGATGGTTGTCCACTTGGTATGCAAGATGGTTGAACAGATGGTTGACCCGTTGGAATGCAAGACGGCTCACTTGTAGGTTGGGCCGACGGTTGACTAGATGGTTGCCCAGTCGGTTGCCCAGTCGGTTGTCGAGTTGGCTGCCCAGTCGGTTGTCTACTTGGTTGGGCCGACGGTTGCATTGTTGGACGACTTGAAGGTTGACCAGTGGGTTGGGCCGACGGTTGACGAGTTGGTTGCGATGAAGGTTGTCTGGTGGGTTGACCACTTGGTTGGCGCGATGGACTTGAAGTTGGTTGACCAGTCGGCATTGAAGGTCGTTGAGTAGGCTGACTTGTTGGATTTACACTAGGTTGAGACGTTGGTTGACCAGTCGGCATTGAACTGGGTTGAGAAGTAGGTTGTCTGCTCGGTTGTCTGCTCGGTTGTCCTGTAGGTTGTCTGCTTGGTTGTCCCGTAGGCTGCGTAGTAGGCTGTCTACTAGGTTGCGCGGTTGGACATCGACTGGGTTGCCTTGTTGGTTGTCCAGTTGGTTGCCTACTAGGCTGCCCCGTCGGTACGCCGCTTGGTTGTGAACTTGGTTGAGATGATGGAGTTGATGAGGGTTGGGATGATGGTTGCATGGACGGTTGACGAGTTGGTTGTCCTGTTGGATTAGAAGTGGGTTGTCCAGTTGGTTGCCTACTAGGCTGTCTACTAGGCTGTGATGTTGGACATCTTGTTGGTTGCGTTGAAGGCTGACTAGAAGGTAATGCTGTTGGTTGCACCGTTGGTTGCCGAGATGGCTGTGACGAAGGTTGCATTGTAGGCTTACTTGTTGGCTGTCTGGTAGGTACTCCACTAGGTATACTTGAAGGTTGTGATGATGGTTGACATGTTGGCTGCGAAGTTGGCTGCCTGGTAGGTGTACCTGTAGGTGTTAAGGTAGGTTGACGCGACGGCTGACTAGTGGGTTCAGTTGAAGGTTGAGATGATGGTTGAGATGATGGTTGACAAGTTGGCTGGCAACTTGGCACCGAGGTTGGAAATATTGATGGTTGAGATGTAGGCTGTGATGTAGGTTCCATAGTTGGATTAGATGTAGGCTGCGAAGTAGGTTGACAGGAAGGAGTACCACTGGGTTGTGATGTGGGCAATGAAGATGGCTGACTAGTAGGATCGATGGATGGCCTAGATGTTGGTTGTGAAGTAGGATCTCTAGTAGGTTGGCTTGTGGGTGCTGTAGAGGGCTGTCCAGTCGGCTGAGATGTTGGCTGTTGAGTTGGATTAGATGTAGGCTGCATAGACGGTTGTCCAGTCGGTTGACTACTAGGCTGCGCTGATGGTTGGGATGTAGGTTGTTTGGTAGGCTGGCTTGTGGGCTGTGTAGTTGGATATCTACTTGGCTGTGATGTCGGTTGTGTACTTGGCTGTGCTGAAGGCAATGAAGAAGGCCTAGCCGAGGGCTGACCACTAGGTTTTATTGATGGTTGACTAGTGGGCCTGTTACTTGGTCTTATACTTGGTTGAGAACTTGGTTGAGAACTTGGATGAGTACTTGGTTGAGAACTTGGTTGTGTAGATGGCTGTGTAGTAGGCTCTATACTTGGTTGAGAACTTGGTCGACTACTGGGTTGAGTGCTTGGTTGACTACTTGGTTGAGAACTTGGTTGAGAACTTGGTCGACTACTAGGCTGAGTGCTTGGTCGACTACTAGGCTGAGTGCTTGGTCGACTACTAGGCTGAGTGCTTGGTTGCATACTTGGTTGCATACTTGGTTGACTACTTGGTTGCATACTTGGTTGACTACTTGGTTTTCGTGTTGGACGTATAGTTGGCTGTGAGGATGGTTGACTACTTGGTCGACTACTTGGCCGTCCACTTGGTTGACTACTTGGTTGACTACTTGGTTGACAACTTGGCTTAGATGATGGTCGCGAAGACGGACGAAGCGTTGGCTGTGATGTAGGTTGGGATGATGGAATAATTGAGGGATATGACGTAGGCTGACTCGATGGTTGCGATGTAGGTTGTTCAGACGGATTGGCTGTAGGTTGCCTTGATGGCTGTGATGATGGTCGTGATGATGGGTATACCGTCGGCTGTGATGTTGGCTGTGATGATGGTCGTGATGATGGGTATACCGTTGGCTGTGATGATGGCTGAGTTGTAGGTTGTCTGGATGGTATAGATGTTGGAATTCTTGCCGGAATATTTGATGGTTGAGCCGTAGGATGAGATGACGGTTGTGCTGATGGCTGTGAAGAAGGTTGAGCACTTGGTTGATTACTAGGTTGACCACTCGGAGCATTTGTGGGTCTAGTAACAGGGGCGTAAGTAGGAAATCCTGAAGGCGTAGTACTTGGTTGCGCTGTAGGTTGACTTGATGGCCGATTTGATGGCCGAGACGTTGGATTGGTTGATGGTTGAGATGTTGGTGTTATTGATGGTCGTGATGTCGGCATAATTGATGGACGTGAGGATGGATTACTGGATGGTTGTGACGAGGGAGTGCTTGATGGCTGAGATGTTGGTTTTCCAGATGGCTGAGATGACGGTTTTACTGATGGATACACAGATGGTTGAGATGTTGGTTTTCCAGATGGTTGTACTGTAGGTACGCTTGATGGTTTTAATGAGGGTTGTCCCGAAGGAAGTGCTGTCGGCTGACCAGACGGTAGTGATGTTGGTTGTGTGGTTGGTTGGTTTGATGGGTTTGAAGTTGGATTTGCCGTCGGTTGTGTAGATGGCCGCATTGAAGGTTGTCCAGAAGGAAGGGATGTAGGCCGAATAGTTGGCTGCGTAGAAGGTTTCACACTTGGTTGACCAGTTGGCTGGCAAGTTGGATGACCACTTGGTTGACCCGTGGGATGTGTCGATGGCCGAGAAATAGGCTGAGATGAAGGTGTACTACTTGGTTGTCCGGATGGCTTAGTGGATGGTTCTGATGATGGTTGCATCGTAGGTTTGGATGTTGGATACACAATTGGTTGCGACGTTGGCTGACTTGTGGGTATTCTTGATGGTGCACTACTAGGCTGTGTTGATGGAATTGAAGAAGGCTGCGAAGATGGCTCCGATGTAGGATCTCCAGTCGGTTGTGTTGAAGGTACAGCAGTTGGTTGCCGCGACGGTTGGCCTGTTGGTTGTCTAGATGGTTGGCTTGTTGGTTGTCCAGATGGTTGTCTACTAGGTTGTCCAGATGGCTGTCTAGTTGGCTGTCTAGAAGGTTGACCTGTTGGGCTTCTACTTGGTTGACCAGTTGGTTGTGTACTTGGTTGTCTAGATGGTTGACCAGATGGTTGTCTAGTTGGTTGACCAGTTGGT
>JACCDO010036960.1_pt1 | contig 37311 bp, 40 predicted proteins | sample 7446101 | NCBI WGS metagenome assembly JACCDO01 (sample SAMN15323440, study PRJNA562643) | freshwater metagenome | isolation source: river surface water | place: USA:Blue River Watershed | collected 2017-08-16 | reverse complement strand
TACAATATAAAATTCAGGTATTTGTTTTTCCATTTGATAAATTAAGTTAATAAGCCTTTAAAACTTATTTTATTTACAAAGCCCAAGTATTAGAACTTGAACTTTGACTTTTCTTCTGGTTCAAGAAGCACAAACTTTCCAATTCGGTCGATTGAGTTCGGAATAAATTGCATATGGTCTTCAAGCATCCAGTCTGATTCTGGGTGAGAATCAAATACCCCATACACGCTCTGCCACCATTTGGATTTAATCTCTGTCTTGTCTTCTTGTTCGGTTTCTTCTGGTTCAACATCATCATCAGTTTCAATATACAAAATATGTGCAACGGATAATGACTCGCGAGGAATGCCGAATGTGACAACTTGTCCGTCTTGAATCGCCGAATAAGTCCAATATCTTGGGTCTCGACCAGGCTTATCATATGTACCAAGTTCAAGAAGATAACACTTGGACAATGTTGATTGCGGAATACCAATTTCTTGGTTAATAGCAAATAGTACCTGTGCTCTTGTGTCATCTGACTGTCCTGGTTCTAAATGTTCTCCAGCAGCTGGGGCAATTCGATTTGGACAATCAACATCCGGACCAGAACCGCGACGCAAAACCTTAATTCTTAAGTTCATAGGGTTTTTGCTGCATCCCCACATCCATAATTTATCAGTGGCTCTTTGAGGCATAGGGTTTCCTGTCATGTAAAACGCATATGTTTTACCATTCCATGTTCCATTACAAGACCAAGCAGTTTGTTCGGAGTTTGGAATAAGAGTTTGTGAATCATCAAATGGCTTGGGTGAATACTTGCATACACCATTATATGCTATTTGATATCTAATTCTGTCGCCAACATACATTTCTGGAAACCAGTTTGTACTTGTTGCAGTAAAATTATTTGTTCCCCATGAACCGCCTTTCCAAGTCCCATTTGCCTGACGTGTTTGTTGAGATTTAACAAAATCAACAAATACCTTGCGCTCAACATGGGCATCTGATTCAAGTTCTTCAGAGGTTGAACTTGAAGATAAATTTGGAACACTGGTTGCTCCAATAGTTGGAGGATACTTCCAACCATATACAACATTCGATGTACCAACAATTTTTGCGGAAAATCCACAGTAGGTAAGTTTTAATATTTCTAATTCAGTAAGTGCGGACATTAATCTCAATCTAAACAGGACCTATAGGTGTTATTTTTTCAATTTTTATTGTTAATAATTTTAATAAAAATTGTTATTTAAAGTTTTTAATCTAGTATAATTATATAATTCTAATGCATTTTCTTAAAAGTATTATTAGTTTTGTATTGGGCTTGGGCTTAGTCGGTTCAGGTGTATTTGGGCTTAATCAGTTGGCATTTAGCGGAGGCGGAGCTTTTGGGGCCGTTGAAATCGGCATCATTAAAAAACTCCAATCGGAATCAAACACAAAATACGACCTATACACTGGTATATCTGCAGGTGGTATTAACTCTGGATACCTTAGTCATTTTAAAAATTTAAATGAAGGTATTGCTAGTGCAGAAACATTTTATTCAACTATTAAAAACCATATGATTTATTCAATAAAACCAACCACTAATGTATCCCTATTAAATACCGAACCTCTTGCTAACACCATGAGCAAAATAATTGGAAAATTACCAAAACCAGTTGTCGAAACATATGTTGGTACAACTAATTTGTATACTGGAAATTTGGATATTTACAGATATGATTTGCTTGAAACAACAGACGAACGTGTTGGTTTGCTAATGTGTACATCTGCTATACCTGTTGTTTTTCCTCCTATTAATTTTAAAGGTTCACAATATGCAGACGGTGGAACATTACAAAATGAACTAATTGATATTATTCACGATTCCACATATTTAAATATTACATTTATTACTCCATCTGTTGGTTCAATCTATAACGATAGCCCAATCACAAGTATTGAACAAATGATATTAAGAACAGGAAAAATAGTAACAACTAATTTTAATAATGCTATACCAAAATCCAATACCAATTGTGTCAATCCAATTGGGGAAATTAATAAATATTATGTGGACCCAAAACTTCTTACAGGGTACAATATGTTAAATTTTAATACTGGTGCAGAATTAATTGAGATTGGTTTTAACAATGTAATTCATGAGAAGTCTTTGCTATGTTAATTTGTTAATTTGTTAATTTGTTAATTTGTTATTTTACTAATTTAATTTTTACAAGTTAAATTAATAATAATAATTGGGTATTTGATTTTCAATTTGTTTATATTTTTCATAAACATCATAATAAACACCAAGTTCTAACTTTTCTTCTTTATTAATTGTTTTAAAATTTTCTTCTAATTGTTCAATTGTTGACACACCTAATATTATACTATCAGTTTGACGTAGTTTTGAATATTTAGTAAGCCAATCATATGAATATTTTATACAATTATTATTTGAAAAAAAATTATCAAAACCATTAATTATTTCTGGTTTATAAAAAATATTTTGATATATTTGGTTATTATTAAATCGAGAATTAAATGTAGATAAATCTTTATTTCTATATTTACCAGTTAACAATCCACCTGCTAAAGGATTATAAGCCCAAAATTCGATGTTATTGTCGTCAATTATTGTAAAAATTTCTTCCACTTTTTTTGATATTAAATTATACATTCCTTGATAATAAGATAACTTATTATATCCATTTTTTTCTATAATATCAATAACAGTCAGTAATTGGTCTTTTGAAAAATTAGAAATACCAAACTTGTCATATTTTTCTCTTCTCCATAAATCATTAGCTGTTCGTAATGTTTCATTTAGGTCTGTTTCATAATCCCAACAATGTAAATAAAAAATATCAACCTTATCTAATTTTAAATTATCAAGTGATGTTTGTAATTGGTTTTCTAAATTTAAACTTGATAATTGCCCAAATTTTCCATTAGTAAAATCATTGTTAAACCAAGGATTTGCTTTTGTCGCAATTTTGGGTTTTTTATCATATGTTTCAAGAATGTTCCCAAGTATTTTTTCAGTTTTTGTATTTGAATAATAATATGCAGTATCTAATATTGGGTCTTCAACTAATTCCATATATTTTTTTATTATAGATGAATAATATTCTTGAGATTTATTAATATTTGACGAATGAGGATATTCAATATTCATTGTTCCTAAAATAAACTTCATTAGTATTATAAATATTTATTGCTCTAAATTGTTTGTGTTAATTAAAAATATTATTTGTATAAAAATATATTTTTTACACTCTCATAAATATCATATATTATGTTTGAATCTGGTTGACAGATGTCACAAAATGTCATTGATAATAATATTCTTCTTTCATTATTTTTTATTTCGGTTGATCTATGTAATATTTCAGAACCTTTAAATATTAACATATTATTTGGTTTTAACTTTAAACTATGAATTTTTCCTTCGTATTCATATTGAAATTCATTATGAGAACAACATGTTTTATTTTCATTATCGTTTATTATTGATAATAATACAACATATCTATCTCCCCAATATCCAGAGTAATCTTTATGCCATCCTATATGATCACCAGGATTATCATATATTAATAACGAACAAGCATTTACATCAGATAAAGGTGTTCTTTGAATATTTTTTTCAAATATATCACTTAAAATATCTAACAATTTATTTGAATAATAAAGTTCTAAAAACCCATCAAGATTTTTGTCTTCATGTAAATCCATAAAATTAATTCCAGAACCTTTTCTAAAAAATATGTTATTTGAATCGTATTTTTTATTATCAAATTGTTTTTTCAAATATTTATAATAGTCTTCTGATAAAATATTCTCAACAAGTACTATTCCATTTTCATTTTTAACTGTATAATTGTCTGAAAAAAATTTATATTTATTTTTTAATTTTTTACTATTTGAATATATTTTTGGTAAATATTTTTGTACTTTAATATTTTTTTTAAATAATGAATAACAAACAATGAAAATAATAATTATTATACATAAAATTTTATATTTATCGTATTTCATTATATTTAATAATATTTAATATTTATTATTAAATTTAATATTATCCAAATATATCACCTTTAATTAAAAATTATATAACAAACACAAATTAATATTAGGCTGATAAATCTTTTATCATAAAAATAGCATCTTCATTTGGTAAAAAATATTTGTTTTTAATATAAGCAATATGGTCATAACCCATAGTTTGATATAATTTATATGCGTTAATATTTGAACGTCTTGTATTTAAACACACAACTTTATTAACATTGTCAACAAAATGTTTTTGAATTAGTTTTTTTGCCAAACCTTTTCCTCTGTATTTTGGATCAACACAAATCATCATTATTCCATAAATTTGTTTGTATTGAATATTTTTTTCCATAAATAATTTTCCATTTGTATTTACAGGTTCAAAAATATCTTCTTTATATTTTTCCGCAGAATTTACGGTTTCTTTATCTTTTTCATCAATATCAAACTTTTTATTACATGGTACAATATAACCTTGTAATAACACCCCAATAATTTGCTTTGTGTCAGCTAATTCAAGAACAATAGCTTTTTCCAAATATGGTCTAATTGAAGATTTATACCAACAGTCTGTTGGAGAAAAACACTTTGTATGTAGTTCGTATACTTGGTCTAAATCATCCTGATTCCCGCGCCTTATTTTTAGTTTCATATATCTTATATAAGATTCTCAGCTTTTAAATATATTTTAATTAATTAATTTTCTGTTTTAAAGACCCTTGAATCTGAAGTAAATAAAATAAAAATATAAATTAATTTAATATAAAGACTTTGTACTCAATCATTAAAATTAAAATAATTTGGAAAAAGTTTTTAATATAAAAATATCTTAATATGAATAATTAAGATTATCTGGGTCATGAATAATAACAATAATAATAATCAAAAAGAAAAATTACCACGGGCAATAGTTATGGCTAATAATAAGAAACAAAGACAAATAAATAATGTCCTAATGCTGCGCGACGAAATGATTAAAAACTCAATTGACTCTGTACTTATTAAAAAATTTATGGATGAAGAATATGAAAAAATTAATAAAGAATACGTAACAAAAATAGAAAAAGCAAATGCAAATGCAAATGCAAATTCTAATGTGAAAATAAACCCAAAAGAACCCAAAACAAGTTCCGCCAAAAAATCAAATTCAAATCCAACTGCAAAAGAAATAAAAAAGAAAAGAGAACAAGCCGTAGAATTTCTTTTAAAAAATAAATCTTTTTTAGAAGAGCACGGAGCATCAAAAGAATATATTAAAAAATATGTTGAAAAACAATATCAGGAAATTAACGAGTACTACAATATTGAAAATTTTAAAACTTCAAATACTTCAAATACTTCTAATACTTATAATACTGATACTGGTTCAGATTCTGATATCGAATGCAATTATGAACAGGTCAATTTTATTGATTAAATTATTTCATTTCTTCAATTATGCCCTTTTTAACAAATATTTTCTTTTCAAACAATTGTTTAACTTTCTCATTATGTGTCACATATAAAATTATTTTATCCTTAAATATTTCACGTAAGTTTTTGCATACTTCTTCAGCCAATTTATCATTGAGATTTTCATCAATTTCATCAAATAACAATATATTATAATTTTTAGTTTTAACAGCATAAATAATACGAGCAATTAACAATCTAATACGTTCACCACCAGATAATGTTTCAATATCAACAAATTCATTTTTATTTAGTCTATGAGCTATTTTTGAAGCTTGTAAAGAATATTCAATTAATTCAGCATTTGCATTTTTATCATAATTTGTTATTATATCATATAAGTTTCCACTATATAAACTCTTATGATTTGGTAAAGTTAAATAAGTTTGAGAATTTATTAATTCAATAGCTGGTGTTATTTCTAATTGAGCTGGTTTAACAATTCCCTTTAACAAATAAAGTAATGTGGTTTTTCCACTACCAGATTCTCCATTTAATAGCACATGGTCATTTGGTTCAAAAACCAATGGTTTTGTAGATTCTAGTTTTGGTTTAGCATTAACTATTTTTGTTATTTTAATATTTTTTACTTTGGTTTTTTCTTCAATATCTTTAAATTCAGGTATAAAACTATTTAAATATGTTAATCTTTCTTGCATTTTAGCATATGTTACCTTGGTTTTATAATATTCATTAACTATATCTCCAATAAACTCAACATCATAAACAATAAGGAAATAATAAAAGAAATCATATTGATTTAACTCATTTACTTTTAGCCAAATTACTGTTATAATTAGCCCAAACATTAACATATTAACTTTCATATCCAAATTGTGATTTAGAGTTTGAATATCTTTATTTACTTTTTCGAATTCGGAAAAATTTTTAGATAAATATTCTTTGTTAAATTCATCATTTATTAAAAAGTTTTTACCGTTAATTAGGTAATTTCTTATAATTCCTTCATATTTAAAATAATCTTTTGATAATTTCTTTTCTTCTGTCATTTTGTGTTCATTTAATGATTTTACTATTGCATAAAATACTGCAAATAAACCAATTAAAATACTAAATTTCTTATTTAATGCAATAATTACAAGAGTAAGACATCTAATTGGAATGTCAAATTTATTTTTTAAATTAGTAATATATTGCTCTAAATTTTCATTAAAATGATCAAGCACATTAAAATATTCTACTAAATCAAAATTTAGCAATTCCTTTTTGGACATATTTATAATACGATCATTAAAATACTTGTTATTTGCTAGTTTAATTTCTTTCATTAATTCTGTTTTAGCAGCATTAAATTGTCTTTCCACAGGTATATTTATACCAAAAGTTCCCAGTAACATTATGGAATATTTTGTTATCATTTGCGGTTCATTTTTAACTTTTTCTGTAAAATAAATTAACAACCAATAAAAACTTTCTTTTAATGTTGTTGTTAACATTGATAAAGCCAAATATTTATAATAATGTGTTCTCAAATCATATTTATCTAGCAATAAATCAAAATGTTCTTCAATATTCATGTCTATTATATTAAACTGTAAAAAAATAATAGCAAAATTTAAAAAAATCTAATCTAATTTTTTTTAAACTGGCCAAAGAACTTTTATTGGGTTTCTAAATAATCACGAATACCACATGGTTCACCACACAAATGAATCATTGTGCCGAAATGAACAATTCCAATATATTTGTTATCCACGATATCTTGATTACAACAAGCACAACTAAGTGTGAAAATCTTTTTTTCTTTTTTTACACTGGGTTCCAAAGAAATTTTTAAATTATTGTCAACTTGAATTTTTGAAACTTTTTCACTCATTAATTATAAAAAGAAACTTCCTTTTTATACTTTTTTTAATTTTTTTAAGTAGAATTATTTAAAAACATTACAGTAAACAAAATATCTGCAATAAACCCACAAATACTAAATATTAATAAAATATATTCAATAACTGTTTTATTTTTAATTTTATAAAAATAATAAATAGCAAGTAAAAACATTGGAATTGCTAAAATATCACCATAGTGTGCAATATTTTTAATCATTATTAAAACAAAGAATTTTATTTTCTTGATATTTCTAATGAACAGAAAAATATTAATATATATTGGACTAATTTTAATAATTTTATTAATAGTTCAATTTAAATCAAGTGAACAATTTTCCACTGAAAATTTAAACAAAAAAAAAATTCTCATTACTGGATTACGTGCACAAGTTTTAGCAGAATTTATTCAAAACCAACTTTCTAACTTAAACTTAAATCAAGATTACGAATTGATTATACATACACAAACACAAGAACAAAAATTATCAGATAATTCCAATATAATATTTGGACCAATTGGAACTAACAAAGAAATTGTCAATACAGTTGGTTTACTTGGTAAATCAGGACCATATGATTTAATAATTCACAACTTACATGACCCAAAATTAGTTTCGGGATCAATACTCAATGTTAATAAAAATCTCATCATAAAAAATCAAATTGAATTTATTGATAGTATTATTAAGTATGTGAATACTAATGGTAAAATTGTGAGTTTTATTACAAATTTGGAAGAATTTTCTGGGTCAAAAATATTAGATTATAACATGGGATATTTTATAAAAGAGAAAGCTGTAAAAAATTATTCCAATGCAATTGGATTTACAACAATAAAATTCCCAGAATTATCTTCAAGCTCCGAACATTTGTCTAGTGTTATAAATTGGATTTTACAAAATCCATGGCAGGTGTTAACTGGAAGAGAATTTTATTCAAATCAAATCCACGACAAAACACCTGGTTACATATTTGGATTCGAGTCAAATGTAAAATATAATTTAAAATCTGAATTTCCCAACCTACCAAATCCACATGGGAATTATCAATCGCTAAAATCCCAAATAGCAAATGCAAATAATGTAGAATTAAATAATATTTGTTTCTTCTCAAATACAAAATCATTTTTAACAAATATAATTGAAAAATTTGTACCTGAAAAACATCATATTATTTTATTTAATTTACCGGATCATAACTTTATTCCTATTAACCGCGCAATAACAACTGACACCGGGCAAATTAAAAATAAACAACTTGTACCAGACTTTAAAAAAATATTGGAAAAAATTAATTCTCACACCCGGTTAGTTTATTTGGCTGGTTTTATTGGTGCAAATGAATTTATTGATTTTATCGGTATGATACCAAAAAATATTTTGGTTATTGTTGACATGACTTGGTATAATTTTACGTATTTTACAGATAAATCTGCAATGTCTGATTATAAAGTAAAAGGTACAAACCGATGTATTCGTAAAAAAATTGGAAAAAGTATAGGTATTTCACAATTTGTTAATTTTCCTAATGTAATTGCAATTGATACTATTACTAAAATATATGGGTTAACTAATATATCTCTTGGATATTCTGTTGCTAGTAGTGAATTATCTGGAATTATTAATACTGTAACTAACACATTAGATTCATTTGATGCCAAGGCAATTATTGATAAAATAACCAGTCCTGAAGTTCAAAATGAAAAAAAATTTTATTCAAAACAATTGGAAAAATTTATCGGGCTACTTGACAAACTAAAAATAAATTACCATATAACCAATCCAATTACTATTAAAATTATTTTAGATAAATCAGATCAAACAAACTTATCCATTGCTATGGAAAATATCACCCCATCCAATGCAAAATATATTGACATAATAAAATCACAAGAATCAAATCAAGTGATTATTTACTTGGATAATGAATTAGCAAATAAACAGAATGAATTGATTATTCGAAAATTAAAGGTCAGGGCGTGATTTTATACGTGAAACTATTTCGCTGGTTGACATGTAGGGATAACGCGAACCAACTATTACCTTATTAGCTGCTCTTGGTTCCGCATAATAATGATCTCCTGGGCTATCATATTCTGGAGAAATTAAAATCAAATCCAACCCATGTGCTTCCATAAATTCACAGGTTGTAACCAATGGAGCATTTGGTATTACTTCGCTTACCCACTTCATTTGCTTTACTGTTTCAACACGTTCTTGTGTAGTTTGAATTGGAAATCTTTTATAACTTGCAACATCGACATCCGAATGAACCCCGACAATGACCTCACCAAATTTACTAGCCTGTTCAAATTGTTTAATATGACCAATATGACATAAATCAAAAACACCATTACAATATATTCTTGGCATTATATATAATAATTGTAAAAAAATTATTATATGTAATATGTAATTTGTAATTTCTAACTTAAATTATTTTCAAATTTATATTCAACTTTACCTTCAAAATTTTCATCTTCATCATCTTCATAATTATTTTTATTTGTAAGTTCATAAATTAAAAATATTATTTTATTTGTTAAATCATCAAAGTCAATAAAATTTAATACGTTGCCATATTTTCCACAAGCGATTTGGTTTGTATCATAATTTATTTCAATATAACAAAACTCTGAAGAACAATGAACTTCATAATTTTCATGTAAGTAACTATTCCCATAATAAAATGAAATTTGAACACAATCTTTACAATCTAAAAGTCTTGGAGCATAATAAGATGAATCGGCAAAATCATAATTATAATAAATTTTATTTGGTTCAATATCTTTACGGGATAATTTACGACCACATATAATGTTATTACACTCGAACCATTTAAATAGTTTGTTGTGTTTGTTCATTATATTATATATCAATTAAATTTTTAAATACTTTTTATAGTCATATGGTTTTGTTAAAAATTGATTAAACAAATCATTATAACCGAAAAGTTTTAAGGTTTTTAATAAATATGCCATTAGCAAATCCCAATGTAGAACCAATATATCCTGATTTTTCTTTTCGGTTCGAAAATTATAAAATTAATTTAGGGACAAACAAATCCAATTCAATTAAGCTTGAAATAACTGATACAACAAGCTTAAAATATTACACAATAACTATTTGTCCAGATACAGTGACTAATAAATTTTTGTCAATGGACCATGTTATGGTTTTAATTAACAAATGCTTAAATGGTGCAAAAGATTATGCTTATACTATAACACAGGGTGAGGGTATAGTATTAGCAGTTTTTAATTATTCTTCTGATTTAATAAATATTCGCGAACAATTTATTCTCAGCGAAACACTTGTTTATTCCAATGAACAATTACACACTATAATAAAAGAATTAACTGGACAAATTAAATTACTTGAAAACAAAATAAAGTCTGTGTCTGTTGAAAATGTTTGTGTACCTGTTTTTTCAAACCCAAGAAATCCCCACGAATATAAAATATTAAATCTTGGTACAGATACTGTAACATTTAATGTTGGCAACGAAGATTATAACACTAATGATGCTAATAACAAACTTTTCAATGAAACTAACTTCAAACCAAATAACATTATTTTTGACTCAATTTGTTTGAATAACTATCATAAAACTTATGCAGACAATTTAAAGTTTCTCGCTTCTCTTAAATTTATTCGAACTGTTGAAATAAAATTTAGTAATGATGTTAAACTAAAAGAAAATTTTAAAATAGAATTTATCAAACAGCTTAAAATACTGTTGTTAAACTCTAAAAAGATAGAATTTATTGTGTACTTCCCAGTGTCCGAGGCAAATACACATCTAAAAGATTATTTATTAGATTTAATCCGCAATATTATCATCGGATGTCACAACGTAAAAAAAATTAAAATTGTGAACTTTAACCAGGTATCGCGGATATTTAAAAATATGCTAACTTACTGTAATGAGAATTTAATTGATTTTATTTATATGAGTTAAAATTTATTGGGTAAAAATTATTTTGTGGAAAATTTTTCGCGTCCGACACTTGGAAGACTGAATTCCTGAACTACTTTTTCTATAATCTGACTGTGTTGGTAATAACAACTTAACATAGATGTATTATTATTTTAATTAAAAATAATTATATATATTATGATGTTATTATAATAATAAAAAATTATATCACAATTTGACGTCATAAAGTAGTACTTAATGAAACTTACTATTTTACAACTTACTATTACATGCATAGTTGCACTTATGAATATAGTAGATACAAAAAATAATAATTTCAACAAATATTACTTAGATTTAATAAAAAGGCTAAAATAATTTAAACTTCTATTTCTAATATTTTTGTTTTTTTGATAATGTTAATTTCTTCTTTCAGTTTTAGCATTTTTTTTTCAAATTCTAATTTCATATTAGTTATCATTTTATCTTTTTCATCTAAAGTTTTTACTTTACATATTTTTTCATGTCTCCACTTTGAATGTCTATCAGCCAATTGTTTGCCACAATTGTCACAAATTGAATTTTTTTTTGATTTTTCTTGTTGATAGTGTGTATGATATTTCTTATTATGTTTCCATAATCCATTTGATGTTTTAAAGTTTTTTAAACATTGTAAGCAATTATATTTTCCTAATTCTTCATCAATATTCTGATTTGTATTTATGATGTTACTATTTTTAATATCATTAATATTTTTAACGTTATTATTATTTTCAACATCACCGCTATCATTAATACTATCGTTATTTTTAACGTCACCACTATCATTGATACTATCAGTATTTTTAATTTTAGAATTATTTGTATTTTTTTTGTTTGCTTCGTTAATATAATATTCCTGCTGTTTTTTAACTAACACAATTATTATATCAATCATTTGTTCACAATCACCTTCAAAATATTCTATTCCATAATCTAAATGCTGTGTAAATTTTTTTTTAAATTCATTTGAAATTATCTTTTCCAATTCGTTACAATTTGGACACTTAATATGAAGTAATAGCTCCGAACCTTTTGGATATTGATTTAATCTTGATAATCCAATTTGTGATGTTCTACCAATTTTATATATGGGTTCATTTAATTTAATTGATTCTCTCGTTTTTATCAAATATATATAACTCATTTTATTTGAATATTAAATAAGTAAATTAAAATAAAAAATTCAATTTTTATGATAAATTACTTTGAATAATTATTTATTTAATATGTATTAAGTTTTTGTGTAAAAAAATCAGTTTTTAAAAATATTTCTCGCGCGCGCGACCTTTTTTTTGCGGTACTACTTTGTGAAATACTATTATATTTGAATAAGCTTACAATTATTGTGTTATTTAGTGTTAACAAATGTTATGATGTATGTTATATGATTTTATGTAAATATAATAATATTTATATTAGTTATTATAAGTATATACATATAATAAATCTATTCTAATTACAATTACAAAAGTGGTAATAAAGTGGTACTTTTGTTAACATTTTTGTTAGAAAGTGGTAATAAATATTACCACTTTTTAGTTTATGTTATATATGGATTTTTTTGTTGAATATTTTAAATTACCACTTGATTACCACCAATTTCTTAATTTTGTTAACAAAAGTACCACTTTATTACCACTTTTGTAATTATAATATATTAAAATATACTTATTGTTATACAACTTACATGGTTGTAATTATAATTAAAATAATTAATTGCATACATTTATACATGTAGCGTTTGTTAACATGTTTTAAACATTAGATTATTATCTTATTTAATTTTATAAAATGTTAAAAAGTGGTAATGTTAAATAAACACGCGCGATTTTTTTTTATTTTTTTGCGCAAATTTTTATGGAAAGTTAATTACATGAACATAGTTTGGTAGTACAAATTTATTACTACTTTATTACCACTATTATATTGATGTAATATTGATTATTTTTAATGTGTTATAGCTAATTAATAATAATATTTATGTGTTTATCATCTATTATAAACATTTTAATTAATATTTGTTTATTAATAAAGTGGTATTTATTTATAAAAATTAAAAAATACTTAAAAAATAAAATTATTTAATAGTAATGTCTGAATTATTTTCGTGTGATAAATGTAAAAAAACTTACAAATCACGAACTGGGCTTTGGAAACATTCTCAAACATGTGTTATTGAAGTAATTCAAGAAAATAAAAAATATGTTTGTAATTTTTGCCATAAACAATATGATAATAAATATTCAAAATATAAACATCAAAAAAAATGTGCAGTAAACAATAATCAAATTGAAAATATAAATGATGAAATAACTAAACTAAAAACCGAGTTGGAAATTGTTAAAAATAAACCAGCAACAATTAACAACATAAATAACATTAAAAATATTAATAAAGGAATTATAAACAAGGGTGTGATAAATTATATCAAGCCACCGGGCTCCGAAGATATCAGTGTAATAACAGAAAAAGAAGCTGAAAAAATACTTGAAAATGAAATGAATTGTTTGATTGCACTGGTTGATTACGTTAATTTTAATGAAAAATACCCAGAGAATCATAGTTTTTGTACCACAGCACTAAATGATAAATACATCAGTACAATTAACACTGAAACACTAACTATTGAAAAACAAAGAAAGAAAGACTTTTTTGACTTGATGTTAACCAATAGCTTAAAGGTTATTAATGTGTTGTATGACAAACTTAAAAGTAAAAAAAATCCCAAAGCGTTAAAGTATAAGGAAAATATTGACAAACTAACTGATTTTGTAGTTGTGAACAACAAGGGGAAAAAAGCCTATGTGGAAATGATGAATACACTTTCCTTTAATAAACGTCATTTGACACAAACCACTTGGGACCAATTGATGAATAACGAAATTCCACCTAAACCTATTATTGAGTATAATGAAGAAGAAATAAAATCAATTGAAGCTTCAACCAAGCCTACGCAACCAACCCAAACAAAATCCAAACTAATACCCGATATGTCAGAGTCGGATTCAGAATTATCTGATACTGAATCAGAACAAGAAGAATCAGATGACGAAGATTCCGATGAACCAATTGAAATGAAAGTTCAAGGTACAATGTGTTTACTTGACGGAACCAATTTATACAAAATGACCAAAACAAAAGAAAAGGGAGAATTATTTGGAACTTTTATTAATGGGAAAGTAAAAAAAATAAAACAAACAGCGAAAGAAATAGATTTATAATTAAATACTAATATTTTTTAATAGTTTCTACTACTTGTATAAGTTTATTTAAATACAAGAGTTACTATTAAAAATTGATTATTACTTCTAATGATATCATAGAATGTAATATTCCTAATGTTTGGATTAAAAGAAAGTACATTAGCGTTATCGATATTAGGTGCTATACCAGTTTTGGGCGCCATTAAGAATCTTGTTAAAAGAAAGTCGTTCAGTCCTTTAATTTTTGCCAGGACATTTATTGTATATGGAATTTTGTGTGAACTAGTTTATTTGTGTTTTGATTACTCGTTTAAATTAAAACCTGTTGATTCTATGATATTGTCATTAGGCGAACGTTGGGGTATGTTTGTATACAAAATTGCCTATTCACTTGCAACCAATAATTACCAAAATAAAAAGTTAAAGTATTGGAAAAAATATAATATGGAATTATCAGCAGAATCTCTTGAAAAATTAAATAAATTAAACCAGATGAAATCAGATGAAGAAAATCCAGCAGATGAAGATAAGAAAACTGTTTAAAACAAAAAATGTTTCCAATATTATTTTTAATACATTAAAAATTGAATTTGCTTTATATTACTATCAATATCAAAAATAATTAATATTTGATATTGCTATTATGTTATCAAGAGAAAATGATTCGGAAGAAAAAATAATTGAGAAATTAAATGATTTTTTATTTTTTATAAAAGCCAATACAATTAATTTTAAATATTTAGATACGATTTCCTTTAAATATTTATTATATTCAGCTGTAGGAATCGATGGACCCAAAGCAAAAAAAATAGCTTGGGAAATATTTGGATTATTTGAAATTTGGGTTAAATCCCAACCGGTACATTATAAACCAAACATTGGATTGGAACGAATGTATTATCCAGAAGTAATTACAAAGCTTTATTGGTGGGTTTTAAATTTTTCAAATACAAATAACCTATCAAATGAACAGATAATTCAATTAATCCATAGAAAAATTTATGAATTAGAAAAATCACAAGCAAATTCCAATGCCATTTACAACATGGGATTATTGGCTGGGTTAGGGGTTTTTATTGGATTAACTTATTCCTATTGTCCTTATTTTAGCAATTAATCAAGTTTTCACATTGATTTCATACGATTAATAATATCAGTAGTTGATATCTTTGAATAGTATTCAATTTCTTTAAAATATCCAGCTGATTTAATTGACTCATAAAATGGCTTTTGTTTTTCACGGTCGGCTTCATTGGAAAATCCATGAACAACCATATCTATTTTATTTTGGTGAATAAAGTCCATGTCAACAACAAGAGGACATGGAAAAACAATTCCATCAACTTGTTTCATTGATTTAACAATTTCTACACGGTCTGACTCATTAATAATTGGAACACGTTTGTATCCAGCACAATCGGCATCTGAAACAACACCAACAAGTAAAAATGTATTGTCTGGGTCTCCCAGAGCATTTTTTGCTTTAATTAAAGATTCTAAATGTCCACGATGAAAAAGGTCAAACACGCCGTCAATATACACTACTTTTTTCATATATATAATAAAATAATATTTTAATCTTTAAGTAAAAAATATTATTTGTAAATATAATTTTTAATTGTCTATAAAACTAAACCATTTGATTCGAGTAACATATCAATTCCTTGAGCACTAAAAACAAATGAACTATAATTTTTTTTTAAATTTGCAATTGTACTGGAAATTCTTTCTTTACAGTTGGTAATTCTTTCCTCAGATGCTTGTTTAATTCCATCTGTTAAGATAGTATTAGATATTTTTCCATCTGACAAAATTGTGTCAAGTCTTGATTTTGCTTCCATATATTTTTCCATTTTAGTAAATTCAACAAGTACAATTAAATAGTGGATATATTGGTCTTTAGATTGGTTCATTTGTTCTAACATAACTTGATATAAATTTGGGTTAAAAACCAATTCAATAAAATCCATTGATTCTGATTGAATAGAATAGGTTTTATTAATTTCATCAATTATTTCCCCTAAATCACAAGCAATTACTTCAAAATTCGGAATAACCAGATTTGAAACAATATCAGGAATGTCTTCAATAGTTTTAAAGTTTCCATATGAATTTATAAAGTTAGTTTTAGGGTCTTGATTAGAAGTTTTGAGTTCGCAATTATAATCGCTTTCTGACATTTATTAATTATTAACTAAATCAAGTGTTTATAATAGTTTTTATTATTTGACCAATATAAAAAATGAAAAACAATTAAATTAAAATTATTTAATTTGAAATTTAATGGAATTTATTGAACCGGACGAATATAATTTTGAATTAAATGATTTGTATTTATCCTCAGATTCTATCGATGAAAGAATGTCAATTGAATGTAATCCAGACGATAATCAATTATATACAGAATTTGATACTAACAATCCCATGGAATTAGATGATTACGATGAAACATCAGAAGAATTATTTAAATCAGACAATTTAAGTGGATATGAATGTGATGGAACATTAGACATAACAAACCAAATAGCAAATATTAATTTGGTTTCTAACAATAATTTGGCAAATCAAATGGAATCAGATTAGTTATTTGGAAGCTTTGACTAATTCTTCACAAAGTTGATCTAGTTGAGATTGGTTACAAATTAGCCAGCTAGTAAATATTTCTTTAATTTTTTCAAATGAACTACAATCATCCAGAATTATATCTGTGTTTAAAATATAGTCAAACCGATAAAAACCAGGTTGGTTTGGAATTTTAGGCCTTGTTAATAATTTGCACATTTTATAATTTGCGGAAGCAGAAAACAGTGCTCCAAAAAGTCCAGACCAAGCCCATAATCCACTTGGTTTGTAAGTGATTTTTGGTAAGTATCGACCAGTTCCAATTGACACGTGTAAAAAATTTTCGTTTGGTCCGTAAAATGTTTTTGCACTTTGATATGTAAAATCTGATAAATTATTAGATATAATTCCACCATCGATTAACATTAAATCATCATGAACAAGTGGAGGAAAAAAAGTTGGTGCAGCTGTTGACCCTCTAATTGCTTTCCATAATTTAATATTGGAGTTATTGTTTTCCCATGACTCAAAAGAAATTGGTGTATGGGATAGTAAATCATAAGATAATATTGTTAATGGTTTTTTAACTTGATTTAACCTGATATCACCAAAAATTTGTTTAAATTCTTGTTCAATATAATAGTCGGAATATTTGGAATATAATAGCCCATTAAACGAAGTAAATACATCACACCATGACCTATAAAACATTTTTCTAGATATGCTTTCGAACATATTAATTAATTCTTTGACAGAGTACTTTGTTAGTAGACAACCCATAACTATTGAGCTAGCAGAAACACCGGAAAAATAATCAAACAAATCAATAATTTGTTTGCCGGTTTTATTTTCTATATATTCTAATACTAATAAAGACCAATAAACTCGTACACCGCCCCCGTCGATGTTTAAAAGTTTTTTCATCTATAATTATACTAGAATTTAATATTAGTCTAGGCTAAAAATACTAAATCACAATTAATATTCTTTTGCTAATCCATTTGAAAAAATATCCCAATTTGAATTTGTTTGATGAATATCATTAAGTAAATACATTGATTGGCTAGGCTTTAAAATTGCAAAAACAATTAATTTAAAAACACCAGCCCATTTTCTAATAACCTGGTCAAATATTTGTACAACTTGGTCAGCTGGACATTTCCATGCACCACATCCAAGTGCACCCAAAACCAACGAATCATGACCATGAGTATGTGCAATTTGAAATATTAAATCAATTTTGTTAAATAGTATTGAGTTGTCCGATTGTGAAAATTTACCCGATTCTAAAACTGGAAACTTAATACCTGGACAGGCAATAAAATCTAATTTGTAGGGATTAGTAATTATTTTCCAATTGGAATTTTCAGATTGGAAAAACACAGTTACTCCTGGTGAATAGATTGCTTGGGTCAGTTCTATCGGATAAAGTTTAATATCCAAAGTTTTAAAATAATTTGACCTTCTAAATAAAGATTCTTCTTGAGCCCCAGACCCAAATCCAACACATCCACCAGGGAATATGTTGTCAGCTAAATTTAAAACAGCTGGATTATAACCATTGATTTTAAGTGTATGTGCACAATCTATGGTGTCAATTGGTTCAACCATAACATTTGTTTTTCCGTATTGGTTTTTAAAAGTAAAATCTTGTTGATGTGTGTATTTGATTGAAGGGGGAGGTACATGTAAATTATCAGCAATCTTTTGAGTATGTGTCCATTGTTCTAGTCTAGCGAATTGAATATTTTTTGCTTTATTTGTAAAACTCATTTGATTAAATGTTATTATTATAAATTAACCTTGTCCAACCTTTAAATTAAATTTTAAGCTTCTTGTGCATATTGATGCTTATGTTTAGAATTAGCTGTGTCATTTGAACCAATTAAATAGTTATACCAAATCCAAGTTTTTAAAATAGTGTATCCAATTGAACTAACATTTTCAGATTTGATAATTATATTAATCGCATGGTGTAAATCTGATGTTTTAAAAGCTAATAAAAACCAGGTTATTAACAAAACAGAATCAGGATTGTTTGAATCGGAAAACTTCAGATTTTTATCAGAATTTAGATTGTATCCAATTTCCGATGAAAAATAATCAACAGCTTGTACAAAATCATATTCATCTAAATCTAACTTAAATCCAGAAAAACTAATAAAAAATGATTCTTTTAAAATCGTGTCAAAACACAAATATAATATATCAAGGTTATTAGTGTTTAATTCAGTCCAAAAGTATCGGGTTTTGTTATTAGATATTTTACTTTTTAACTGGATCAAGTCATAAAATTTTATTTGAGTTGTTTCTTTAAAAAATATTTTAAAAGGATTTGATATATATGCATGATTAAATGTTTTAGTACTAATAGATTCAACAGTACCATCAACCCAATATTCCACAATTTTGTCTCCATATTTTAATGGGACATTTGAGTTAACTTGATTAATAAATTTTTGTTTATTTTCAAATCCTAAAATCATTTTATTAACTGCATCATTTTCTGACCAGGTTATTGATTCAAAATAATATGGATTAGTTTCTAAACTAAATATTTCTGAAAGCTCAGGTATATTTAATGTATTGAGGTCTCGCAACACCTCAATTTTATTGTCAAAAGTATATGTATCCATTTGTTATAATTAATCAATGCAAGATTAGATGTGTTTAATTCAATGTTTTTGCAAAATATTGAATATAATATTTGATGTTAACATATTAATTAGTTTCCAATGGGAAAAAACAGAATAGCAATTGTAGACCAAGAAAAATGCAAACCTACAAAATGTAAACGTGAATGTATCAGCATGTGTCCACCACAATCAAATGGAAGAGAAGTAATTAGAATTGTTGATATTGAAGAAATTGGAAAACCCCAAACAAAACCAACTGATAAAAAATCTATTGCACAAATAGTTGAATCAATGTGTATTGGTTGTAATATTTGTGTTAAAAAATGTCCGTTTGGTGCAATATCAATTATTAACTTACCTTATGAAAACAAAGCTGATATAATTCATAGATATGGTCCAAATGGTTTTAGACTATATAAATTACCAGTTTTAAAAAAGAATTGTGTGATGGGATTTATTGGACCCAATGGAGTTGGTAAAACCACATTGATTAATATTTTAAGTGGAAATCAAATTCCAAATTTTGAATCAGAAATAAAATTTGATAAGACAAAAATTCCAAGTAAATTTCGTGGCACAGTTTTATATGATTATTTGAGAGACCTGTATGGAAACAAATTAAAAATATCAATTAAGCCACAAAAAGTTAAAACTTTCCAGGGAAATTTAACAGTTAAAAATTTTATTGGAGAAAAAACTAGCGAAAATGTTATTGCTCAATTAGAACTGACCCAATTGTTTGATAAACAATTAGACGTGCTTTCTGGTGGGGAATTACAAAGGGTGCTTTGCGCGCAAGTAATTAGTTCTGATGCAAATGTTTATATTTTTGACGAACCATCAAATTATCTTGATATTAAACAAAGATTAGCAGTAACCAAACTAATTAGAGAACTTGCAAAACCTAATACTTATGTGATGGTAATTGACCATGATTTGTCAATGTTAGACTATATGGCCGATGAGTTGTTTATTGTTTATGGTAAACCAGGTGCATATGGTATTGTTTCAAAACCATTGACAACATTGGATGGTATCAATATGTATTTGGACGGATATATTCCAAGTGAAAATATTCGATTTAGAACAGAAGAATTTAATTTGAAAACATCAAATGAACTCGACCAAACCCAACTAATATCAAATTCCCAATTAAATATGATTGAATATTCCGGTAGTGAAATTACTTATCCTGGATTTAAATTAATTATACCTGATGGAAAAATAAATATAAACTCATCAATTAATGTTATTATGGGTTCCAATGGAAATGGTAAAACCACGTTTATTAAATATTTAGCTAAATCTACAGGTTTGGAAGTGAGTATTAAAGAGCAAACATTAGGAATAACCCAATGGAAAACCTCATTAGGTTACCCAACAGTAAATGAACTTTTATATGGACAAATTCTCAATTCAATAACAAATCCGGTATTTTTATCAGATGTTGTTAAACCACTTGATATCGATGACATTCGAGAAAGAAAATTAGATGAGTTATCAGGTGGAGAATTACAACGAGTATTAATAATATTATGTTTAGGAAAAGAATCATCTGTTTATCTAATAGATGAACCTTCTGCAAATTTGGATATTGAGAAGAGATTGATTATGATTAAAGTGATTAAGAGATTTTTACTTAATAACCATAAATGTGGATTTATAATTGAACACGATATTATGATGGCAGTGGCTTTTGCACAAGAAGTTACTAGTAATATCCTGTTAGTTGAAAAAATATCAAATGAGTCAGAACAAACAAAAATATCAAGGGTATCTGATTACATGGGGTTTACTCAAGGAATAAATCAGTTTTTACAAGTGTTAAATATAACAATGCGAACATCTGGACACAACCGTCCAAGAATAAATAAATTAAATTCTCAATTGGATAAGGAACAAAGAGAATCCAATAATTATTATATGTGAAAAATATGAAAAATGTGAAAAAATTGATATTGATTGTTATTAAATACTATATAATAATATTCCAATGGAATCAAAAAACAATAGTGCAGCATCAGAAGACCATATTTCTGTAAATGAAACAACAAATGAGATTCACTTTAATGCTTCAATTAATTCAAAAAGCATTTCAACTCTAATTGCAAAATTATTACATTTGGAAGAAAAAATTCTAAAGAAAACAAAATCATTAAAGAGAAAAATTGGAGAAATGGAAGATGATAAAGATGACTTTTCTCATATTGTAAAAATCACAGTAGAACCTCAACCAATTAAATTATTTATTACCACACATGGAGGACTAGTGTATCAGGTATTTTCAGCGATTGATACTATTCGTGGATTAAAAGTTCCAGTCCATACTTATTGTCAAGGTATTGTTGCATCTGCTGGTACCTTATTAAGTTTAGCAGGTTCCCGTAGATTCATAACTGAAAATTCATACATGTTAATTCATGAAATTCGTTCTGGTACTTGGGGAAAGTTTACTCATATGTGTGAGTCTATGGAAAATTCCAAACAACTAATGGATCATATTAAAGAATATTATGTTAAAAGAACAAAGTTAACTGCAGAGGAATTAGATGAACAATTAAAAAAAGATGTGACTTGGAATGCAAAAACTTGTCTTGAAAAAGGACTTGTTGATGAAATTATTTGATATTAAAAGTTTTTAAAAAATTAATTTATAAAAATCAAATTTTTAGTTGTAAAAATCAAATTTTTAGTTATAAAAATCAAATAGTTTTAAAGATATTTTTGGTTTAGTTATTAATATAATTTATGTTAAAACACGGAGGGTCAGATATATATAATGTAAAAGAATTGATCGAGGATTTCAGTGTTACTACAAATTTTCTTGGTCCAAGTTTAAATGGGATTAAACAAATGAATTCAAATATATACCAAATTAATCATTATCCGAGTGAAGATAAACAATTTTTTAAAGAAGGTTTGGATTTTTTAGGAGTGGACGATACCCATGTGATGTGGGGAAATGGTGCATCTGAATTAATTGATTTAGTAATAAGAACACTAATCAAATCTAATGAATATTCCACTTATTCAAAATTTAATCAAGTTCAATACATGGAATATGAAAGATGTTGTTTAGCCAATGGGATGAATGAAGTTCCTAATGGCGATATTTTACTTATTATTAATCCGAATAATCCAACTGGTGATTTTTTTAGTAAAGATGATATTAAAAAAAGAATAAATTCAATGGGAACTGGAACAACCATTATTTTAGACGAGTCTATGGTGTTTTGGTATGGTTCTGACTGGCATGGACAAAGTTTTTTATCAGAATCAAATTATATCAACTCATTAAAATCTAATAAAAATATCAACATGATTCTAGTTCAATCTTGGACAAAAATATTCTCATGTACTGGACTTAGATTTGGTTCAGTTGTATGTTTTGATTCTGAATTAATAAAACAATTTGAAAAATTTAAAACCCCTTGGTCTGCTAATATTTTGTCCTATTATTATTTGAAGGGTTGTTTAGCAGACCCAAACTATTTAGAAGAAACATGGAAACAAACTCCTTTACTAAGAAAAACCATTGAAACAGAAATTTTACGATTATTTCCATTTGCTGATGTAAAAGGACATGGGTTTTTATCATGGTTATGGGTTGATTTTAAATTTTCAGACATAGCAGATTTGATTTATACCAAGTCACTTGAACATGGTATTCCTGTTAGACATGGAAAATCAGGTTATGCCCAACCAACACATATAAGATTTGCAGTACGTAGTTCATCGTCAAATGCAAAATTATTTTCTATGTTGGAATCAGTAAAATCAAGTAAAATAAAAGTACCTGAATATTATTTTGGATTACCAGAAAATTTAGTATACGGGATAATAAAAATACCTCTGGATAAAATTAAATCACACGAGGAACATATTCTTGAAAGAAAATCAAAATTACTTGAATATTTAAATGGAAATGATTATTTTGTACTACCATCAATGATTGTTGATTCTAAAGATTTTGTTATTCTGGATGGTCATCATAGACTAAATATATTAAAGGAATTAGGGAAAACAGAAGAATATGTTTTATTAGTAAATTATAATTCTGAATCAATAATTCCACACGAAACTAATAATGTAACCAAAAAAGAAATAATTCAAGCAGGATTAACAGGAAAATTGCTACCTGCAAAATCAAGTAAACATGTGTTTATTGATTTAGAAGGAAATAAAAGACCACTTGTATCATTAAGTGTGATTGTTAATAATTAATAAAATATGTTAAAAAAATTGAAATAAATTATTAATTTAATCTAATTAAATAATACCTTAATGACAAATACATTAATTGTTGATATTATAAATAATTTAAACTACCAATATAAACTTACTTTTTCTAGTGACAATTTAGATTCGGCTTATATCCAATATTTTAATTCTGAAAATATTGATTGGATGGATGATTCAAGTTTTGTAATTTCGGGTGGTTCTCAAAATTCGATACTTGAAGGTAAATTCTACATTAAAAATAACGAATATAAAGTATTAGCTAAATTATTCATTTGGGATAATACATTAAATGGCCATAAAACAAAAACTTATATTTCTGTTATGAAAACTACAGCAGAATCAGTAAATAATTTAAGAGTTTGTTTTTAATTTAAAATTTTTACAAACCGGGTTAAAAAAATATTCTTTTATAAAATAAGTATGGTTGATAAAAGTATTTTAAAAGCTAATTTGTCAGATAGGCTAAAAGAAATAGATGAATATGTTGATGCAATTAAACCAAATGATTATATTAATACATTGATAAAAGCCAATGCTTCTGAATTAAAACATTATAAATATATTGAGACGGTAGAAGAATTTTCTCTATTAACATTACGTGGTTCAATGAAATATATTAGTAAATATGATAAAAAACTTCGAGTTGGTGGACTATTAGTAAAAATATATAAAAATTCAGAAAATAATAAATGGTATGGGATTATTAAAAAATCAAATAAAAAGTATTATATATGTTTTGATTCTAATTACATTTTTTATATGGCAACACAAGATGAAAGACTAAGTGAATCATTAAAATGTTTTATATCGGATTACGACAAAGGATTATATGAAACAGAATGATTTTTTAAACGTATATTTTTTAAAATTTTATTAAAATATATTTAAAAATATATTTTATTATATAATAAAGAATCTTTATGACTAATTTAATTATTGCAGAATATAATAGTATAACAAGCACTTATGGTATCGTTGGTTCACAATCTATCCAATATTCTCTTTTTTTTATGTCCGTTTTTAAAACTAACATATTCAGTAAAATAATTAACACTAAAGATTTAATAAATAGTTTAGAATCAACAAAAGAAGAATTGTTTTATGACATTCTTGAAAAAGTTAGAAAGCAAATCAATAGTATATATAATATATTTAATTTTGTTTTTGAACCAAATCATGAAATGTTAGGTAGGTTAGTAGAATTAACAATGAATTTTGAAGCATCAAAAATCGAAATAAAAAGTTTAGTTGACGACTGTTTTACTACCCATTTAAATAAAGAAAATTTAAGTGTGGTAAAAGACTATGTCAAGTATTATAATAATTTAAAATTAATAAAATGGATTGTAAAGCTTTCAAATATTCAACAAACAGATAGAATATTAGATGCAAATTGTAAAATTAATTCATTTTATGATGTAATCAGAGAATTACAACAAACAAAAAAACAAAAAGAAAATTTAAATTTATATGGTTTACAATCAAATCATGTATATAGAACATTTTCTGTTATGAATAACTTATTGAAATATAACGAAACGTTTGAAAATAATATCAGTATAAATGATCCATTAATTAATGATATAGGAATAAATGGCTCAAGTATGTATGATTTAATATTTTTAGATATGCCACATGGAATACATAATGTAATTCATGCTAGTTGTTGTCCCAAAATTAAGAAACTTAAATTAAGAGGAACAAAAGCTGAACCATTGTTATTACAATTGGTAATGTCGTCGCTAAATAAAAATGGAAGAGGAATACTAATTGTACCTGATTCTTTATTATTTAGTGATTCAATACAACCTGTTGAAACAAGAGAATATTTATTAAATAACTTTAATGTTAAAAAAATAATCCAAATAGATGAAAGTCTATATTGGGGTAACAAAATAACTCGTGATTTAAAGTCACAATCATCTGGAATTAAAAATTCAATTATGATTTTTGAAAATAATGGAAAAACAAAATCAGTTGAATTTAGTAAAATTATTGATACAGAAAATGAAATAGTTGAAACAAAATTAGGAGAAATTAAATTTGAACAAATTGTTACAAATGGTTACTTGCTATATTACAAAAAATACTGTGAAAATTTAGAAAATTCCAGTAATAAAATTACTTTTATGAGTGTAAAAGAATTGTTTGAACAAATAGAGAATTCCAATGGTTTAAACCAAAATCAAAAAGTAATTGGAATTGCTAAAAATTATAAGGGAATAAATAGTATTGAAATAGTTGATAAAAACACAAGCAAGGATTTGATTGAAGGATTTACATTATTTTTAAAGGAAAAAAAATCTGAAGCCATGATTCCAAATTATTGTACTTATTATTTAGAATATAAATTAAAATCTGATCCTGAAAAGTACACAAAGGGTAAAATGGCACAGTTTGATATAAATAAAATTTACGAAATAAAAATTCCAATAATTTCCAAAAATAAACAAGATGCTATATGTTCATATTTATCAGTTACAAATACAATTATTGAGGAAAATAATAAGAAAATAGAATTATGTGAAAAAACTATAAGTTCGATAATGGAAACATTACCAACTGATAAAATGATTAAAATTGAATCAATTGCAAAATTATGCCAATTAAATGAATTAAATCAAGTTGACATCAATAAAGTTATTGGTATTGTTAAAAATGGTTTAGGTGCGGGAAATGTTTATTTACCAAATACTCAGTTATCAAATAATTCTCATTATTTACTAATTAAAAACCAAAATGAATACACTAAAGAATATGTTTTTGAATATCTAAAATATTCGCAAGATGAAATTAAAGCGGATGCAAATCTTACACCTCAACCAAATTTAACAAAATCATTCGTTATGAATTTTATGATTCCTGATATTTACATTGAAAATCAAAAACAAATTATGTCTCACTGTGAAATATTTAATAAATCAATTGAAAAATTTACTTGGTCAAATATTCAAATTAAAGAAAAAGATATATTTAGTACAGTAATGAAAATTAATGGGTTTTAAATTAGATTAAATTAATAAATAAATATTTTATTAATTTAATATTTGCTTTTTATTCAAGTTTTTCAATAATAATATATGCATTTATTGCAGTTGAAAGACCATTACCTCCATATTGTATTATACTTGATGTTATGTTTGTATTATTAACAAGTTGCAATAAAGAGTTTGGAATATTTGTAACAACAACACAACTTGCAAATTCAGAATTAAAAACAGAGCCTATTTGAATAACACTATTAAGTGAAAGAGCAAATTGACCTGATTGAGGAGTATGTGTAAACCAGGATACTTTATATGAACCGGTATTTACTAATGTAATTGTGCCATCTAAATAAATAATATCTGAGGAACTTACAGAGGGAAAATCAAATGTAACTGTTTGACCAGGTTGTACGTTCTTTTCAGAAGTGTTATAGTTGTAAGAGTAAGATATTACACTCCCATTATCGCCTTTGGAACCTTGTTCGCCTTTTTGACCTTGCAATCCTTGCAATCCTTGAATACCTTGTACTCCTTGTGGTCCAGTGTCTCCCTTTTCACCTTGTTCGCCCTTATCGCCTTTTTCTCCTTTGTCACCTTTTTGTCCTTGCAACCCTTGGATTCCTTGTTCGCCTTTTTCACCTTGTTCGCCCTTATCGCCTTTTTCTCCTTTGTCACCTTTATCTCCTTTTACTCCTTGCTGACCTTGGTCGCCTTTGTCACCTTTGTCACCTTTTTCACCGGTGTCGCCTTGATCGCCTTTGTCGCCTTTATCTCCTTTGTCGACGGCAGAACCTGGTAAACCTTGAGGGCCAATGTCTCCTTGTTCACCTTTGTCGCCTTTTCCACCTTGAGGACCCATTGGGCCAATTGGTCCAACAGGACCAGGGCAGCCTGGAAAACCACGTTTACCCCTTTTACCTTTATGTCCGCGTTTTCCTTTATCTCCTTTAATGAGTTGAAAATTAAATGGAATAACAGGAACATTTTTTGAAATGTCGGAATCATTATATTTTAAATTAAATCCGGTTATATCTGAGGAAGATACACTACTTGAATTATTTGATTCTGATGTTTTTTTACTATTTGTTGAACACGATGAATCTGAAAAATATTCATCATTATGCTTATTTTTTTTGAAACCAGGCATAACCTATATATATTATTTTAGAAAAAATATTTAGATTTTTTAAAATTTTTTTATATTTTTTTTTCTAAAATAATATATATATGACTAGTTCTCGTTGCCATAAAAACGACAATAGCTCAAGTTCAAGTTCAGAATCATATACATCAGACTCTGAAAATTGTGATAAAAAACAAAACAATCAACAAACTCAAACAGTAAATAAAAATAAAGAAAAACCTAATCCAGCTCCAAATGCAAGTCATAATTCTGATAAAATTGATAAATGTATAAAATTAATAAAATATTCAGATAATAAAAATTGCAAAAAAATTGAGAAATTAAATGGAAAAATAAATAAAGTTGCTAACAATGTTGTTAACTACGAAACTATTGTTAAAAGACTACGTAAAGAAAAATATCTTATGGTAAATGGTTCTGATTCATACGGAATGTTTTATTCCCATTGTCCTCAATTAATTGAACCAAATAATAATATTGTGTTTGAAAAAAAGTCACATGTTCTTAATTTATGTTATGAAGAATGTGAACAATGTATTAAAATTAAAAGAGACGGTATATATGTTGTTAATTTAACTTGTGAATTTGAACAACCAGGTCAAATTTGTTTATTTGTAAATTGCAATCCAGAACTATCCTCGCTAACATCATCAAACAATTCTCAAAATTTTATTACTATTCATCAAATACTTAATTTAAATAAAGGTGATTGTTTATCAGTTAAAAATTATTTATCCCCATATCCTTTAACAACTTCAATCTCATCAACTGGTATTATTCCTGAAAGTAAAAACGTATGCTTGAATATTTGGAAAATAGCACCTGAACATAAAAAATGTGCCTTTCCTCCAAAACAAAATAAAAAACCATGGTGTTATTTTGAATCTGATAGTTCCGATTCATCCAGTTCAAGTTCTGATTCAGATTCCGACTCATCAACAAGTTCTAAGAACACACATAAAAGCAAAAGTTCCGATTGCGAATTCGAAGAGTCTTCAGAACTTTCCAAATCCTGTTTTAAAAATCCTGAAAAATATTCTGGAAAATAAACGAACATTAATAAATAATTTGAAAATTATTATATAATTTTTTTCAAATGTTTTAATATATTATGAGTGGAAAAATAAAGGAGAAAAAAAAGTGGAGAAAAAGTTTGTTACCCGACTCGGACTCTGATTTAGATAATACAATTAGTTTTACAAAAATAAAAAAAGTTTATAAATGCGGTATTTGTGATAAAAAAATAAAAAATTATTGCAAATGTGTAAACAATATTAATACAAATACATCAGGTTATCCTGGTTCAAATATAATAACAATTATGACAAATCCAGAAAATGAAAAACAAAAAGAAATAGTTGTACAAAAAGGTGAAAAGGGTGATAAAGGTGATAAAGGTTTAACTGGGTCTATGGGTTCACAAGGAAATAGTTTTGTTTTTTTTATGTCAAACAATCAAGTTAATTCTGGTGAATTTGTTGGAGTAAATATATCAAGTACAAATTTTGATAAAGCTAGTATATTGATTCCTTATGATTTTTTTATAAAGCAAATTGGAATTGTTTTAAGAAATCAATTAAATTCCAAATGTACCATTACCTTGTATGTTAATAATAAACCAACAGATTATGTTTTATGTATTTGTGATGGAATAACAAATTTTAAATCATTTAATTCTATTTTAAAAATTAAACCATCGGATTTGCTTTGTTTTAAAATATTTTATGAAAATGGTATATTGTCAAATGGTTTGGTGATTACCCTGGTAATTAATTAATTATTTTTGTTTGAAAATAATTTTAAAAAAAATATCTAAAAATTTTAAAATTATTTTCTAGTTTAATATATATATGACAGGTTCTCGTGATAGAAAACATCACAAAAAAGATTCATCAAGTGAATCAGAATCTTCTTCCTCCTCTTCCTCAAGTTCAGAATTAGAATGTTTTTCAAATGATAAAGAATGTAAAAAACCACATAAAAAACATAACAAACACCACAAACATTCAGATAAATCTGATTCCGAATGCTCTGACAAATCAAAATCTGAATGTAAACCAAAATTTAGATTATGTGATATTTACAATTATTTTAGAAACAGATTAATTGAAGACGAACAACTTATGATTGCAGGTTCAACTGCATACACTGTATCAACTAATAATCAATCGGATGTTCTTTCAAGTAATCATGCTATTAAATTAAATAATAACGTAATTATGTTTAATATTGACAAATTTAATGATGCATCTCCGTTTTATGTTAGAGAATCCGGAATTTATGTTTTCTTTTTGTGTGTTAACACAGATAGTGCTGCACAATTTACATTTTTTGTAAATGGTGTTGTTTCTCCAACAACAGCAATTGGTACAAATTCTGGTGCAGGTCAATTAGTATCTCGTCACATGTTAGCTTTAAATAAAGATGATGGTGTTGTAGTTAGAAATTATATATCATCATCTTCATCCGTTCACATGCTTACCGGTATGGGTGGTTTACAAGTTGCAAATTCTGCAATTATTATCGGATTTAAAATTGCACCTTTACACCCAGCAACAGTTAAGCAAGAAAATGAATGTAAATTTATGGAATCATTAACACATAAAAAGAAAAAATTATTTAGAAAATTAACTGAAAAAGTTCTATGTGACAACACTCTTATGCCAAAAGGCTTTAATGTTCATGGTACATTTTATAACAAACAAACACAAAATGTTTCTACTGAATCAGATGTAGAATTTAATGAAAACTCTGTTGTTGAAGGTTTATCTTGGGATCCAATTAATCCAACTCAAGTTAAAATTTTAGAAGATGGTGTTTATAAATTATTTTTCTTATGTACAACCAATACTGCAGGACAATTTTCTATTAGTGTTAATGGTTCACCTTTAGAATATTCAACCCAAGGTATTAATAGAGGTGCAGGGCAACCAACATTAAGAACTATTGCAAGTTTAAAACAAGGAGATATTGTTACTGTTAAAAACCATACCTCTGCAAACGGAACAATTGTTATTTCTGAATACCCAGGTGGTAAATACAAATCAATTAGTTCTATTTTAACTGTATTTAAACTTGCACCATTAGAAATGGCTCAACCTGTTCCTGTTGACTGTAAATTAGTAAAACACTATGAATGCTATTATCCTTATTTTCGTGATTATTTACTTTATCATCACTTTTTACAAATAGCTGGTTCTAAATCATATGTATCAGCATCAACATCCATTCCACAAGAAGTTCTTGTAGGAGATTCAGTTCATTGGGCAAATAAATTATTATCTTATAACACTAATTTTATTCAAGGTGAAAATGTTATTACAATAAATCAAGATGGTATATATGATATTTTTTCAGATATTATAACTAACGAACCTTCACAATTAACATTATTTATAAACAATGTTCCAGATTATAATTCTACATTTGGTAGAGATTCTGGTGCATCAAGATGTTTAATTAGACAATTTGTTCCCTTAAAAGCAGGTGACCAAATTAGTGTTCGTAATTGGGAATCACATTCTGGAACTATTAACACTGCAGAAAATGCAGGTGGTGAATATCCAGGACAAAACTCTATGTTATTGGTATTTATGTTATCACCATTATGTGTACCTCCTGGACCACCTACTCCACCTGTTCCTCAAAATGGTAAACAAGTTGTTGAAACAAAAAATAAATCAATCAAAACAAAATAAACTAATAATAATTTTTAACATTGGGCTTTTTGTATTTTCTCTCTGACATATAATATTAATTAATAATTAATTATTAATTAGTTTTATATTTGTATTCGAATAAGTTTATCCAAGTTTGTTTTTTAATTGTAAGTATTTGTTTTTGTATTTTAAGTATTTTTTATAGTATATAGCAGAAACTTCAGGTTGTGGTTGTTTTGCAGTTTTTCTAATTAATGGTTGAACAAGTGCTTCGTATTCATCATCTTCAAGCTCTATTGTAAATTTATTATCATTTTTCATTCGTTGAACAAACTCAGCAGGTATTTCTAAACCAGTTTCTTCAGTAAATTCTCTTAAAGCTCCAAGTTTAAAAGCTTTTAATTTTGTTTCTTCAGGAATTTGACCTTCAATAGCTTTCCAATCATAAAAACCATTAACATCAATTGAATATCCAGCATCTGCTAAATCATCAGCATCTATCATTCCCCCGGGGGAACTTTTTTTAGAAAAACCATAATTACTAACCTCAATTTTCTTTCCGCTTTTTGATTTAACAGTTAAAGAAGCTCTTGGAGCTCTTTCTATGTACCCTTTTTTAGCATATTCATTTAATGTTGGATCGCGTTTCCATTTATCATCAAGTCCCCAAATTTTTTTGTACCCATCTAAAAGTGTATCGCCTTCTTTATCAAAAAGATCATGTGCCATTTTTAGTTGTGTTTCACTTATTCCCCTATAGTTATTATTTAAATCTTTTTTTGCTTCTTCTTTTCTTTTTTCTAAAGAAGGGATTACAATTCTTGTATTCTCATCAACTTCACCAACAAATTGACTCATATATATATATTTATATAGAAAAAAATTGAATTTTTAAGTGTCAGCATGCTCCTTATAGTAATAGTCTAGTGCCATAACAGTGAGAGCTGTTATGGTAAAATTCTAAATTTTAAGATGTAATTTTGGAAAAATAATAAAAAAAACTATTCCTAAGGAGATGAACAAATCTGTTTATCTTGATAAACTACCCCTCAAAAGGTAGCTGGAGCCACAGCTTAGGCCACATTCATTTGTTGCTTATTTTTGTAAGTTTTTTAAGTTATTTTTGTAAAATTATATCCCCAATATTTATAACAATAGGAGTTTTTGTTATATCTTAAAATAAAACTCGAAATTCCTTTAAAACTAATTTAGTTTTATAAAAATTTTTTTGACTTATTTGTTTTAGGAAAAAAATTGAAAAATTATTTGTTTAAATATGATTAAGAGTTTTTTAATGGAATCCCAACATAATTATATTAATATTTCAAATCAATTACTTGGCGATGAGTTTAAAACTTATTTATCAAAATACCAGCCAAAAAAGTCTTATACTATTGATTATAAGTGCCTGTCTCAACTTACTGAATTCAGAGATTATAAGTTTGCAAATGGTTTTTACTATTTGAATCCAGAAGAACTTCAAACTTTTGTAAAGAAGCTCACAGTTAATAATTTTGAGCTTCTTATTGATCAATTATACGGAACAAATCCTGAATTGTACGAGTTGTTTAAGAAAATTTTGCTTGGTGAATCATCTGAAAGTGAGTATCAGGATTATATGGTAAAATTAGAAGCAACCGGAGTAATGAATTACAATCGGAATCGGTATTATTCTTCTTAAAAAATTAATTTATAAAAATACATTTAAAGACATATTTTGTTTATTTAATACCGGGATGGCGCAGAGGAAGCGCGCGGGGCTCATAACCCCGAGGTCAAAGGTTCGAACCCTTTTTCCGGTATCTAAAATAAAATTTTATAGACATTGCCATATTATTTTTTTAAATTAGAACTCTAATTTAAAAAAATTGAAATAAAATTACTATTTGTATATTATAACCATTTTAATGAACATTTGGATTTGGTTTTTTATATTATTTTTCTCAATAATAACGTTTTTATCTTTGGTTGATGAGAACATTCAATTCATACTAAAAAATAAAATAAATTCATTATCTATTTTATTTTTTATTCTTGTTGTTTCAATAATATTTAATTATATGGCTTTAAGAATATTTAAAGGTGAAGCAGAAGCATATGCTACAGCAATACTATCTGTTTTACCTGCTTTTATATATAATTATATTATCGGACTTCTTAAAGAAGATAATCAAAATTATTCAGAGTCGCCCTATTAACCGGATCATATATTGTTATATATGTTTTCACTATTTATTTTATTTACCCAATTGCTTATTTTATATTAAAAAATATTACAACTTCCTAACTGTTTTTTACAACTACAACATTTAGATTTATATTGACTATCATCAAAGAAATAAGTTTCTTCGCCAACCTTTTGTTCATTTTGATTTATTCCAAATACATTGGTATAATTAAAAGCGTCATTTGAATTATGTAAATTTAATATTTTAACAAAATACATTTCAAGAAATAAATTTATTTGATTAATATCATCATTTTTTGATATTTCCCCATATAATAATTTATTAAATACAGCAAATTTTTTTGCTTCATCATACGTAACTTGTCTTTTAGAAACTAAATCTTTTTTACATCCTAATAATAAAATTGGATAGTATTCATTAAATAAAATATTATTTGTTTTTATTCTAGATAACCAGTTATTTAGATTATAAAAACTATATAAATTTGTTAAATCAAACAATAAAATATATGCATTACTATCTTTAATATAATTATTAGCTAATTTTTCAAAGGCAACATGCCCTTTAATGTCCCATATTAATAATTGGACTGTTTGGTCATTTATTTGAATATTTTTTGATAAAAGTTCTTGTGTTGTTTTATTTTGATATTCTGAATTCACATATTTAGAAATTAAAGTTGTTTTACCAACATTATCATCTCCTAAAAAAATTGGTTTTAGCTGGTGTCTTGGCGATTTAATAAAAATATTATTCATATCTATTTTATTTGATAAATAAAAATACAAAATTTTTAAATTTTAATAAATATTGTTAAATTAAACAAAATATTTAAAATCTAAATCCACCACTAATTCCAATACTATTGGACCCACCTCCATTCCATCCCCCATCACGACCCACATGAATAGCACCATATGCTCTGGAATTTCCAACACCTATGTGACCTTGAGCACTATAGCCGTTATTATTAAAATTAGCCGAACCACCAGTAAAAACACCAGTAGTTGAACGAGAGGGAAAGTTATTAGTTAAGGAAAGCGACATTACAAAAACTATCTTTAGGGTTCAAAATGTTTCAAATTCAATTTTTTTTAATTTATCTAAATATATATATATGAGTAACACAACTTATGAATTAAAATATTTAAAATACAAAAATAAGTATTTAAATTTAAAAAAAATTATCAGTGAACAATCTGGAAGTGGTGATAAGTGTTTTGAGGATTGGGAACTAAAACCAGAAGCAAAATGCGGCGGATTATTAAGCAGTTGCAAAGAATTAAAAATATTGGGTAATTTACATTTATGTATAAGTAAGTCACATTTCGCGGTTAAAAATACAGAAAAAACTTATCCAGACTTTTTAAAAACAACAGATTTTAACTGGGAAATAAGAAAAAAATTTTTAACAGAACTAATTAATGATAAGTTTCCTTTTGAATCAATTTTTAAAATGGGTTTTTATTTTAAAGAAGTATATGATACAGTCGATAGTGCGCATAATAAGGATAAAGTGTTTAATACATACTTTAAAAATAATACCAAAGAAAACTTTTTCCTCCAGAATGAAGAGCTAAAAAAACACAAGTCAAATAATACACCCAAACCATTTACTTATAATCAACTTATAAGATTTGGTTTATTTAATACAATGATTCAATTACATTTAAGCAAAAAAATTATTTTTGATAAAGAATCGGTATCAATAGATTACATTTTAGATACCGTATGTGCAAATTGTGATGTTTTTAAATTTATAAATGTAGGTTATACTTTAGATGATTGTTTTAAATCTAACCTTAAAATTAACGCATATAGTGGTTGGAAGGATTTAAAACAACTTACAAAAAAATTTAATGTAACCCAATTATTAATAAATCTTGATTGGAATAAACATAACTTTGCACAATCGTTTACTCTTAGAGAAATATTAGAAGGGGTATTTTACGACCGAAATATTTTAAATTCTAATTGGGATTTGTTAAAAAAAATTATTTATGACCCTTTTTATGGCAAGAAGGTGATCACTGTTAATGATCTAAAAGTTACAGAAGGATTTAAAAAAGTGTTAGATGAAATAAAATTATTAAAATCAAAAGAAGACAGATTAAAGATTTTTACTAATTTGTCAAATAAGTTTGAAACCATACATGAAGAGCTTGTTACTAAATATGTATTTGAAATTGATGATCCAACAACACTTTAAAATTGAACAGCGAAAAAGAAATAATATTAAATTTAGTACATCATTATGAAACCATCAACATCATTTGTCCAAATAATCCATAATAATTAACAATTAATATTTTTTTAAATTTATCTAAAATTATATATATGAGTACTTCAACTTACGAGTTAAAATATTTAAAATACAAAAATAAGTATTTAAATTTAAAAAAAATTCTAAATGAACAATCTGGAAGTGGTGGTGATAAATGTATTGAGGAGTGGTATGGACCACACCCACAAACAAAATGTGGCGGATTATTAAGCAGTTGCAAAGAATTAAAAATATTAGGAGATTTACATTTATGTATGAATACATCACATCCTGTTATTAAACAAATGATAACAATTTATCCAACCTTTTTAAAAATAACAGATTTTAATTGGAACATAAGAAAACACTTTTTAAAAGAACTTATTAAAGATAATTTTTATATTGACTCAATTTTTAAAATGGGTTTTTATCTCAAAGAAGTATATGATTTACTTGATAAACAAACATATAAAATGGAAGATTTATTTGAAACATACTCAAAAATCAGTCAAAGAACATTAGGAGTACAAGGTACAATAGACAAAATATTCAGCCTTAATGAAGAATTAAAAAAACTAAATTCTAAAGATGCACCAAAACCATTTACTTATAAAGAACTTATACAATTAGGTTTATCTAATGAAATTTTTAATTTTCATTCAAGCAAAAAAATTATTTTTAATAAAGAAGAAGCATCTATAAATGACTTTCTCGCTCAATATTATTGCAGGGAACAATGCACTTTAGGACATAATATAGGTGATTGCGGCGGATATTGTGACCATCGTAAATTTATGGAGTTAGGCTATACTTTAGATGATTGTTTAGCATCTAATATGACAATTCGTGGCTACAGTGGATTAAAGGATTTAAAACAACTTCTAAAAAAATTTACAATGAAGGAAATATTAACACTTGATTGGAATAAAAATTACATAGTAGAATCTTTTACCATTAAGGAATTATTAGAAGGGTTACAAAACGTGGATAAAAAAATTTCAATTAATTTGTTAGAAAAAATAATATATGACCCTTTTTATGGTAAGAAAATGATTAATGTTGCTGGTCCTGATGTTACTGGTCTAGATGTTACAGACGGATTTAAAAAAGTTTTTGAGGAAATAAAATCATTAAAACCAGC
>JACCDO010496432.1_pt1 | contig 37336 bp, 24 predicted proteins | sample 7446101 | NCBI WGS metagenome assembly JACCDO01 (sample SAMN15323440, study PRJNA562643) | freshwater metagenome | isolation source: river surface water | place: USA:Blue River Watershed | collected 2017-08-16 | reverse complement strand
TAGATAAATTAGATATAGATAATTCAATAAAAAAAGCATATCGAGAACTAGAGAAGTTAAGTTTAGATAAGGACTCTCGTTTAATTTATGAAGCAAGATTAAAAGAGCTCAGAGATATTCAATCCTCTATTACCAGTGGCTTTGATAAAGGTCTTGAGATTGGAATGAGTGAAGGTATTGCTCAGGGGCTGGTTCAGGGAATAGCTCAAGGTAAAGCTGAAGGCAGGGCCGAAGGCAAGGCTGAAGGCAGGGCCGAAGGCAAAGCTGAAGGCATTCAAGAGGCATCGAGGATTTTAATCAAGACCATGTATCAAAATGGATGCTCTTTGGAGCAAATAGCTCAACTAACCTCTATTTCTTTAGAAGAAATTCGAACACTTCTTCAATAAAAGAAGCATCTCTTTTAATCATCATCTGAAGCGCCTTTTTATGAAGGTGCTTTTTATTTTCAAAATGATGATCTGTATTTGATTCTTTTTTATTAGCAAATTCTAATATTTTAGAACAAACGCAATACTATTGTTGAAATCTTAAAATTAATGAGGTCATCTTAAAAAAATTAATAGAACTTATCAGTCATCGATTTGATTAAAAACTTGCAATCTTTCTTCTGATTTTTTTATAATCCGAATTTGGCGGATTAAGTTTTAAATAACTGACAACGCACAAATATGCTACTATTTAAAGAAGCAAAGCCGAGGTGGATCATGGATAATTTTGAAGAAAAGAACAACAAAATAACACATCTTTCCGATGATACTTTAGATGCACTTGCTGCCTTAACTCTAATTGCAGTTTCTGTAATGGCTATAGTTTTTTGGCTCAGCGATATGCCTTATTAACTCATGAGACACAAGCTGTTGTTTTTCGCAACAGTTTGTGAAGAACGAGCAGTAAGCTAATTATAATTTTTATCCCAGAGTTCATTGAGGCGAGTATGTGCTTGCGTTAATAATTGGGATACTCTGGATTCACTAATTTCTAAAATTTTGCCTATTTCTTTTAAGTTCAGCTCTTCATCATAATACAAAGATAAAATTAAACGCTCTCTATCGGGAAGTAGCAGCATTAAACTACCGATAATTTCATTAATTTGTTTATCTTCTATCTCTAAATCAGGTCCTTTTTGTTTCGTGAAAATTGACTCTGAAAGAACTTCCTCTGTCACTCCCAAATCTTCTATAGCAATAATCTTTGTATTCTGGGTGTCGAGCATCATTTGATTAAGTTGTTCAATACTAAGATTTAATCTAATAGCTACTTCTGATAAAGGAGCATCCCTGCCTAATGAGCTTTCTACTTCTTGCATAACCTGAGCAACTCTTCGAGTATTACGATGAACAGAACGAGGAGCCCAATCTCCGCGTCTCATTTCATCAATAATTGCTCCACGAATTCTGATACCTGCATATGTTGAAAACGATGCGCCTCGTTCAGGATTATAATTTTTTGCAGCTTCAATCAGCCCTATCATTCCTGCTTGCACTAAATCATCTAAACAAACATGATTGGGTAATCTTGCTAATAAATGATGTGCTATTTTTTTTACTAGGACATAGTTTCCTTGTATTAAATCTGCTTCTTTGCACTCTGATTCTTGAGAAAGCGTACTATTATTCATTGAGTTTCTCCAAAGAGATTGCACTAATAACGCGTTAATATCGAAATTAAGTTATTGGTGCATAGAACTTTTCTGAAATAAAAGATACAAAGAGCGTGCCAAGAGTGAAGATATTTAAAATGTTTTGATAAAAATAAGGGGAATCCCCCCTTATTTTTTAAGAAAAGGAAGGTTGAGGTTCAACAGCTATTGTTATAACGTAATGATTTTTATTAAACGTTAGATTTTTTTTAATAAACTCTTGAATTTGTTTGAATGTTTTTTTCTCAATAGATGCAAGTAATCTTTCTTTTCCATTAAAATCGCTATTCTTCTCTGAAAAATCTTGTATAAATTCAATATATTTTTCATCAAGAGATGTTGGTGGTGTTTTTATTTTATTAATGAGTGATTCTTTGATTTTCATAAAATCTTCATCAGAAATTTTTGAAAACACTGTATCTAAATTTTTAATAAAATTTTGGATTTCATCTTCTATTTGCAATGCATTGAATTTATCTGAAAGGATGGTAAATGTTAAAAAAGCTCGTTCGCGAGGTGCGTTGATGGAAGTGCCAAAATTAACAATATATCCTAATTGTTTTTCAGTCCGTAAGTATTCAAAAGCAGGTCCAGATAATAAACTATCAGCAAAAATCAAATTACTTTTTAAATCAATGTCCTTAAATGAATCATATGAAAAAGGAACTGTCTTGACAAGAAGAGTTTGATTCACAGTCGTTGGGTAGCTTTTCTTAATAGGTTTTTTAGTTCTAAAAGATGGCATCTTTGTGTTCACTTTCATCATACTATCAACACGAGCCTGCTGATAAAAGCTAGCACCTAATCTTTTCCCTTCATCTTCTTTTATGTTTCCGCCGACCAACACCCTTCCTTTACCACCTATAAAAATAGAATCCAGAGAGTCTTGTAGTGTGTCAATGGTCAGATTTTCTATAAATTGAAGCTGTCTTTCTAAAGATACTTCTTGATCCATTAACTCATAAAGTCGATTTGCTACAGATTGCTGGCCCAAGGCTATTGCATTTTTAATATTCTGTATCTTTAATGCTTTTCTTTCATTAAAGAAATGCTCTTGTAATTTATTATTTTTAAAGTACTGTAGAGCCTCCTTGTAAAGGTCTTCAATATTTGTACGATAACTTCTTGTGCTAATTGTGACACTATGCGGCTGAACACTAACTCCCATACCAAAACCAGCTTCTGCTAATTTTGTATGATAATCGATGCTTTGAGAGTAGAAAATTTCTAAAGCCAATTGTTCAGTTAAAGATCTTAGTGGATCAAAAGATTTATCTATTTGAATCATCACATTCACAACAGGCTGTTGGAAAGATTGATTTGTCCAAACAAATCCTTCGTAATCTTTCTCGTCAATAACCTTAAGCGGCTTTTCCATGTCTGGCGTTTGAATGATTGAGAAATCATTCACTAAATGTGTTGGTTTGGACGAGCTTTGAAAGAAATTTTCTTCTTGTTGTTCCATTTTGATAAAAGATTTGATATATGGCGCGTCATATCGAGAAATATCAAAAACGGCATCCTGCGCAAAACTTTTAACAGATTGAAGAACTATCCACTGAGAATAATTCATAACGTCTGGTTTAATTTGATCTAAATTAATATTCTGATAGCGCTCAATTTCCAAGTAACCTTCAATAACTATATCTTCTGGGCGATTTAGTCTTAAATTATTTAAATAGTTTACTAAGCTCATCGCTGTTGTTTTTGTTTTAGATACATTCCATTCTTGTTTGGCTTGATTATTTAGAATATCTAGATAATTTTTATCAATAGATGATGTTGCTTGATCTAAATAGCTTTTCGTTACTGATAGCAATTTTTGGACATCTTGAGCAGCAGGAGCTTGTGTGTGTTCAAAACCTATTAATAAAAGAGCCTGATTATCTATTTCAAGAAGGTTAGAAATAACGATTGAGCTTAATTGATTTTTAGTAACATAATCATATAAAGAGCCTGCATCTGTTCTATAAATATAAGATTGCAAATAAGAAAGACTATCTTTTTTCATCTTAAAATCATTATTAACCGGAATTCCGATAATAGTGTAATACTGTTCATTTTTAGGAATAAATTGAATTAATTTAATTTCATTTTCAGCATCAGCTATATATAAAGGTTCTTGTTGATCTTGCTGAATCTCGATGGCTTGATGCTCTTCATCTCCAAAATTTTTTTCAACGAGTTCAATCAACTTTGTTGTTTCAAAAGGTCCATAAATACCGATGATTAATGTATTCACACCGTATTGTTCATGATAAAAGTTTTCTACTGCTTTTAATGAATCATTTTCTTGATGTCCGCTTAAGGTTGCTTCATTTCCAATATGAAATCGAGATATAGGATGTTGACAATTCATTTGATCAAACATCAAATCAATCCCAACACGAAATGTTGAATTCTTTCCCATTTGCCATTCAGAATCGATTGCTGACTTTTCTCTTTGTATATAATCATTTTCAAAGAGAGGGTATCTTAAAGTCCAACTTGATTTTTCAACTAACTCCTCAAGATGAGTTGGCTCGATTTCAAAAAAATAAACTGTTCTTCTCAAATCTGTAAAAGCATTTGTCATTCCGTGATGCTTTTCAACAAAATTTTTAATAGCATCAATTTCTTGATCTTTTTTATTCTTAATAAAAATCATATGTTCCAAAAAATGAGCTAATCCTTCAAAGTCTTTTGGATTTTGAAAAGAACCTCGTTGATAATAGGCAACTAGTCCTGCTTGAGATTGTTGGTCGTTAACAGCAACAACTGTGATGCCATTTTTTAAAGTCACCACTTCTATTTGACGCTCATCATTTGCACTTGTTTTAACTCGCTGAGCGTAACTGAACGATGCTAAAAGAAAAATTAAAAATATTCTAATCATGTTACCAATTTAAGACTTTTTAAAAGTACTGAAATGATAAACTAATTTTGATAAAAATAATATTAAAACAAAATCACTAGTTCCTAATTAAAGGAATCAAGTCTGAGGTTATAACAAGAAAGAAAAAAAGCATCCTTGCTTTAAAGTTTTTATAATTTATAAGGTTTATTGGCAGGTAATTTCGAATGTGGAGCTGTTATCGTGGGAAGAAAAACAGATGAAACTTCCTTCACTACAGATTGATGATCTTTTGATTCGCTACTATCTTTGATTTTTTTATAACCAGACCCTATTTGTTCTCCTATGTTATCTTCCATACTCTTTGGAGAAACAAGAAGATGGGCAAAAAGCTCAATACTATTGCGAGCAATAAAAACTCCTTGTTCCTTTTCTAATTCTTCTTGATCTTTTGTAATATCCTGAGTCCCACCAGTTAATTTGTCTGCAAGATTATGAAGAAAAGTCTTTAATAAATCAATAAAGTCATAAAATGTAACTAAATAAGATTTTCCTTCATCTTTCAGTTTTATTTTTTCGGCTTCATAAGATTCTTTCTTAATCTCTTTTAATAAACTGATAACAAGATTTCTTTTAGCATCTTCTGTTTCAGAAGTTAGTCCTATAAAAACAGAACGGAATTCTTCAATAGGGGTGTTGAATTTCGCATCTAATTTTGGATCTAGATTATGTCCAGTAATAGTAGAAAGCCTATTAACCATTTTAAAAATAAATTGTCCGATTCTTCTATAAATTCGATTTTGTTGTTCTTCTTCTATCAATGGCATCTGAGTTAAATCTATTGCTCTCTTTAATCTTTTAATTTCAGATTCAAGCCCCAGATCTGAGCTTATTAACTTTTTTAATGCTTCTTTGATTTGTGCTGTTTCTTGTGCGTTCATGATAGACCTCCATTAGTAGTTATCATATTTTATTTAAAATTTTTAAATTAGATCTTGCTGTTTGCCAACTCGTTACCGTCTTCTGGCAAGTCATTCATACTTCTAGAGAAAAGAATCTGTTGTCCTCTAGATTGTAATTTTTCATTAATTTTTGTAAAAAGAATTTCTTGTCCAGCAGCTTGCACTAATGTTAACGCACTCTCACCGCTTAAATCTTTTTCATTCATATTTGCGCCATGCTCAATTAATAACTCGATTAATGAAATCAAATTATCATCTTCAGGGTCTTCTTTAGCTGCCTCTACAAGGTGCATTAATATTGTTTTTCCATCTTGATCATGAACATTTAAATTCTGCCCTTGAGCTATTAATAATCTTAAGGTTTCAAAATCATTATCTGATTCATAACAACTACTATACGAGATAATATATTTAAAGGGACCTTCATCTAATGAGGTATACTGATCTAAAAAAGATTTAGATAATTGAGGGATAATTGTTTTAATTTTAAAAAGAGTTGCAAAATATTCTTTACCCGCAGCCTCTTCACTGGTGAAACCATCCCATAATTGATCACTCATTTCTTGTATTTTTGTTTTCAGATTAAAATGCGGTAGTTCTTTTAAAACAAGTTCTAACCCATTTTCTAAATAAAAATACTCTTGCAATCTATCAAAAAAATATTCTTCATTTAATTCTTTCAATAAATTCAACATATTTTGATCTTTTTTGATGATAGATTTTTGGATTAATTTATCTTCTAATTCAAACAATTTTTTTGAAAACTCAAATCCATCAATGGATCTAGAAATACTTATAAAATGTCTTAACATGTTTATTTGTATTTCATCGACAGGAAAAGGTGAGGATTTTAAAATAATATTAAATAAAGAATTAAATAAAGTAGGATCTTGTTTGGATATTAAAAAATCTAATATTTTATAAAAAGTTTTTTCACAGCTATGAGAATAAATAAACGCTAAAATATAAGAACCTGCAAGAGTAATCTGTCCTTCTTTAAAAAACAACTCATCATCAAAATCTAAACTCTCACTTAATAACTCATCTGGAGCATAAAAACCCTCGCTCATTAAAAAATCAAGATTGTAGGTATAAACGATTTTTCTGTTTATTTTTGATTTTAAAAAAGCAGAAAATCTTGCTTTAAATGATTCATCCCAATAAACATAATCGACATACTTTAAATCGTTCCAATAAATTTCTTTCTTCAAAAAACCTAGTGCTTTTTGTTTAATGGCATTTAAATTTTCTTCTGTTAATTCAGGATTTAATTTACCTGAAGCATCGACCAGAAGGTCTATTGTGGATGTTTCAATTGTTGATTGAAACACATCTAGCAGATCTGTATCCAATCTGGAATTAATAGAATTTAGTAAAGATACCCATCGCTCTGACAATCTACGATTTAATGAAGTCATTAACATCTCTTTATCAGTTTTTAGTGAACTCAAAGATACTTGCTCTCCTTGAGTATTTAAAAGAATTACTTCTTCTTTAAAAAAAGACTTTATTTCAAAATCTATTGATAAATTTAAATGGGCTCTATATAAAGCAGCCTCAGCTTCAGAATTAAAATCTTTACTCAACATTGTCATGAATCTGAAATGATCTTGTTGATAAAAATGTTGCTGAATTAATTTTGTTATCTGCTCATCAGGAATACCAATTAAAGAAGACAATCCTTGTTGAGTTAAATATTGTTTTAAAGATTTTTGTATTGACTGATTAGGTGACACTAAAATCAGACCACTCAGATCTTCAGGTTTCAATCGAGTTGTTTTTGCTTTGAATTCTTCGGGGTCACTAAAAGCTAACTCTAAAAACTCTTTCAAAGATGGAGTATGATTATTAAGAACAATTTCTGCTATTCGCTCAAGTAATCTTTTCTTTTGTAAAAATTGCTCTTCAGCATATCTATCTGCATAATCTTCTAACTTTTTACTACGCTCGGGGACCAGATGATAATGTTCTTTTCTTATTTTTAAAGCTTCATAACCACGAGGAAGGGCTGCCTCTAAAATTAATGAATTGAGTAGGGCGCTGGGAACACTCCCATTTTCTTCTTTTTTTAGCATTGATTTGCAAACAATATCGACATATTCATAAAAAGGCGATAGCTTCTGTTGTGCTTCTTGTAACAAAGGATCTATTGATAATGCATAAGCCCCTATTGAATCTAAAACTCTTTCATTAGCTCCTGGATAACAAGACCAATCTCGATATTGATCATGAGCAAATTCATTAAAAGGGCTGATATATTTAAATTCTTTGCCTTCATAAGCTTTACGAGCCTCATCAAAAGCGCTCATTAATATTTCAATAAAATTTTCTTTAAGAATGGGTGTTGCGTTTATTTTTTCAAGATAGGATAAAATTTTTGAAATATTTTGATTAGCACTTTCATTATGTTGATAATAATATTTCAAATAATCATGAATAAATAAATAAAAATCAGCTTTTATTTCTTCTTTTTTTGATGAACTCTGTTGCTCATAATGTTTCTCAACAAATCTACTTATTACTTCTTCATTAAAAGATAGTCTGTATTGCTCAGCACATTCTTCAAAATTACTAAATCTTACAGAGTCTTTTAAAATTTTTTCAAGCCATATGAAACTTTGCGCGCGAGATTTATCGTAAATAGGATCGTGAACCCCATCCCTTAGCTCCTGATCTGGTTCATTTAATAAAAAATGATCTCTCGCTCTTCGATAATATTTCATAAAGTTTATAGGAGGATAAGAGGTCAAATAAATAGAAAGCATTTCATCCCAACGACAACTTTGAGAAATCATTTTGTATTCATCAATAGTCATTTCTTTGATAGATCGATGCTCGATATCTTTCATCAGATCTATGATTTGAGTGTATGTCATTGGTTTCATTTCGAAATTTAATTAATTATCTTTACAATTACATAGCATGAAAAATGAATTTTTTTGATAATTTTTATAAATTTTTCAATGCGAAAGAGAGTTTTTTTAAACTCTCTTTCTATTCTTAATTTATTATTTAAGTTTTGGAGTTTTTGTTTGTGTTTGTGTTTGTGTTTTTTCATCTAGATCGGCCGATGGATTAAGATCATTCTCTTCTTTTTTATTTTCATCCAGATCTTTTTGGGGCTCTTCAGGCCTGCCGAGAATAGCATATATAATCTCAGTTGCTATAATTGCGGCAACGCGACCTACAAAAAACAACCCCTCTTTGATTGTATTATAAAGCCTAGAAATAATATCGTGCATGACTTCTAAATAAAATGTATCCTTAATTTCTTTTTGGACCTTTTTGGCTTCCTTTCTGTCTAACAAAGTTTGCTGCTCTCCAAAAATATTTACCTTATCTACTATTGCCCTAGCTGCTGCTTTTTCAAATCCTTGACCAAGAGCAATTCCATATTGAGTAATAAATCCTTGGGCATCTAATTGATGTGCGTAATTAATAATTGCGGCTTTATCTATTTTTTTCTTTTGATTTTGAACTAGAACATCATTAATTAAATCACATTGATTATCTAACACAGAACGACATACGTGTATCCTATTGATTGCATCTAAACAAAGCTTTGAATTATTTCTTGTGTGAATCTGAAGGCTTTTAAGAAATCTATATTTTTCATCACTTTCTACAGCTTCTGAGCCTAATTCCTTTTCTAAATCTGATAATTCCTTATCTAACATCATTGGAAAGTATCTTTTTTTTAGTTTATCATCAGGTTGCGGCTTCCCATCAGTTCGATCCTTTTCTCTCTCTTTAAAAGCTGTAAACTTCTCTTTAAATCTACTGGCTAATTGAAAGAACATCATTTGACCATTTTGATCTAAATATTCTCCCCCAATTTGAATTTTTGATAACATCTCAGCTAAATAATCACGATAATCATGAATGACTCTAATCTCTATTAATTTTGGCAGATAATCAGGATCAAATCTTTTTTCCTGCTCCAAGATCATGTTTAAAAAACTAGTGTCTCCTGTATGAATAATCCAACTATTGGCATATTCTGTCTCAATAAGTGGGTCTAAATTATCAAACTTTTCTTTTAACTCAGGAGCATCTCCGGCCAATATTTTTTTTAAAGACTCATTAATTGTTGTTTGTAATGAGAACTTCATTTTAGTTATACTTCGGGAAAAACCAAAAAGCGGATTACTATAAGAACTAAATGATAGCGAACTATCAAGTGCCATATTTGTATTAATAGAAGATGGTGGTTCTGGTTTATAAGCCGGAGGAGATGGTATCTCCAGTTCATTTGTTTGATAATCAGGTCTAGGTGGTGGCGGAAACGAAGGATAGTCCTCTAGAATTTCCTCATTAACGACTGGTGGCGGAAATGTAGGCACTGGCGGTGGTGTTTGTTCCTCTACTTTCTCTCTGCTTATATGATGATCTGGTGCTGCTTCAACATTTGTTGGATCAGAATTAGGATGTTTTGCCATTTTGAAATCTCTTTTATCAGTATCATACTAATTTTAGAGGACTAATATATATTTTTTTCTGAAAGAAGCTTTTAAAACTAAAAATAATAATCTGTACATTCAGTAAAGAATTTAATTTCATATAAATACTATTAATAAAAAAATGATTGTATTATCACCATAAAAATATTTCTTAATAAAAATTAAGGTACAATAGTTATCTTTTTCAATAAATTGAATATTAAATTATTAATTTTTCATCAGTTAATAATATTGTTAACTGATTGTCCTATCAGGAATGCTACACTTCTAAATTAGGATGCTTATCATCAAAAGAGGTACTTCATGAAATCAGCAATTATTCCTATTCCTGGCAGAATGCTTCAAAAACCTAAACCTCTTTCATCACATACTGAAGAAATTGACCAGATGATAAAAAATATCAAAATGGAAAATAACTGTTTAAAATTTAAAGAGAAAATTTTTGGACGAGCCGAAGCTGCGCTCTTAGAAATCGCTTTTATTAATTATGATTATTTTGATGGATTTCATCTTCAATTTCTTAACTGTGATATTGAAGCTATCGCTCTTGAATGTATATTAAGAGCACTCACAGATAAGCGCTCTTTAAAAAGGATGGTTTTTGATTTTAGCGGTTCCACTTTTGATGATGAGTCAGGTGATGTTTTCAATCATTATTTAAAACACCTTCCATCTTTAGAAAAAGTTCGTTGGAATTTTTCAAATATTCGTGGCGCTGCATCTCTTATTCCTAAAATAATTAATGGTTTTTGGGAATATGCTAGTCAGCCAAAAAACCTAAATATGTCTATTAACTTATCAGGAGCCGACCTACAACCAAGCGATCTTGAAAGTATCTTCTGGATGCTCAAAATAGTTTCAACAACCAAACGGAAGAACCCTAGGATGCATCGATATTATTCATCCTTATCTATTGGTCAGTTTAAATTGATATTATCAGCATCAACTCTAACAACAGAGCTGCCTTATAGTTTAACCCATGCATTATCTAGGTTTGGAGGGCTTAACCTTGATACGCTCTCCTTTGATTTCAGCAAAAGTACCATTGATTCTCACTTTGCATCACTAATTTCATCTTTTTTTCAATATGCTTATTCTAGAAATTGTATGTTTATTTCTTTTGAAAAAACAAATATTTCGACTGAAGATTTATCAAAGATTATGATTAATGCTTGCGCCTCATCTATTGTTGCCTTAAGACTAAATTTATCTCATCAAGAACTTTTAACAGAAGGCTGGGCTGCCCTTGCTCGAGGAATTCATCTTTCAAATCAATTGATTGATATGAAATTAATATTAGATAATATCAAAATTAATAGACTAGAGCTTGAATCTTTACTTTTAGCTATTTTTAGAAAAATAGAAAAAGAACCCTCTCTTGAAGGATTTAAATTAGATTTATCGGGTGTTTTTCTAGATAATGAACATATAGCCTTACTATCAAGAATTATTGATTCGTCAACAGATTTAAATCAATCTTCTTTTTCTTTTAATCTGAATATTGACACTCATCATAACTTTGAACATTTTCTTAACGTGTTAACAGCTAAAAATAAAAATGGCCTTATTCAAAATTTTTCATTAACAATAGAGAACGGGCCTCAAGACTTTGATGTCTTATATTGTCTTTTAAATTTTATTGAAGAAAACGAAAGATTTATTAATTTTAAATTAATCATTAAATCATTACCAATAAATCTTGGTCATATTCAGAAATTATCAAGTATTTTTTTAAATCATTCTAATTTGAGTGGATTACACCTTACTTTTAAAAACTATGAATTCCCAACAGAATACGCAACAATTTTAATTGAGCATTTAAAACAATATGTATTGAATGGGAATCTTCTGATTAATTTTTCAATTGCTCTCAAAGCTGAAGAAGATTTAATGGAAAATGAAATTTTTGATCTTGACCTATATGATTCAGTCGATCCGTTTAAGATACCTTCAACAGATCCTATTTTGCTATTAATGAATTTTTCAAAATTTCATACTGACTCATATCCTTCTTGGATTTATAAATTATATTTTAATCAGATGCTATCTGAAGAAGAGTTGAGAGATATTGAAAAGACTGTCTCGAATCTTGTGAAAAACCCCGGCTCGCTTCCTCTTGATTTAAAACGTGCTTTGCCTACTTTTTTAAGCCTTGCTCTTATTGACTCTACTATCAAAAAAGAGCCTTCATTTCCAATTGCACTCAAAGATTATTTAAAAAGAATTTTATCTGAAACTGAATTTTATACCACACCCTCTGAGTTGAAACTTTCTTTCTTAAAGCAATTTATTTTTCTTAATCCTAAACTTGCAAAATTTTGTATTTATGAAATTAGAAAAGAAGAATATCCTTTATCGTTTATTTTACCGACATCAGAAATGATGGCTTTGATCTTACAGCTATTTTTAAAGTCTTTATATCAAAACAAATGGGGAAAAATTCAGGCTATTTTTCAGAACGAAATCAGCTCGTGTTTTCATTTAGCGCTCAAAAAATGTTCAATTAATGAGCAGTCTACTTTTTCAAGGCTCTATTGTACTTTGCAAGATCATCGTGTTTTTGATGTTTTTATTAGATATTTTAAAGAGGTTTGTGAATTAGATGAATTTCAGAAAATATATCAATATCCTAATAAAAATTATCAGCATCTATTATATTTACTCTCGAATCTCTCTTTTTTAGATCATTCGATAGACATCCAAAAAAAAATAATTGAAGGACTCTGTCTTTTATTTAATTATCCTTACGATGTTATTTTAAAGGAAGCAAATATTGCTCTAAAAGTTACTAGAAATGAGATGACTTTTAAAGAAGCTATCTTATTTTTTAAAAATCCTTTTGAAAAGCCTGAAGAAATATTAACAACTCATTCAAATGGAAAAAAAATGACCTTATAAAAAGAGCCCCTGCTCTTTTTATTCAGGTAACGCTAACCACAATTGTGCTAATAGATGATCTTTAGAGACCTGAATTTTTTTCAAAGATTCGCTCAACTCATTCATTCGATATTTTATGCAAGCAGACCTTTTTAGCGGTTGTTTTGATGCAATCATAATTTTATTTCCATCCAATGAAAACAGATTACTCATTTCATAAATATTTTTAAAAATATATCGATATAATCTTTGTTCTTGTTCAACAAAAGATGATTTTTTAAATGTATTTAAAATCACAAAACCATCTTCATTTAAACGCCTCTTCATTGAATCAAGAAAATCGACTGTTAAAAACGATGGTGGTATCGAACATTGATCAAAAGCATCGACGATAATAACATCATATTTTGTTGTAATTGAAAAATTTTTTAAATATTTCAATCCATCTTCAATATAAACTTGATGTCCAGCTCTAGGATTAAATTTGAAAAAATTCTTTGCAATTTCATAAACTTCTGGATTTATTTCAATTTGATCTATATCAACATCAGGAAATATTTTTTCAAGAGACATTCCTAATGTTCCTCCGCCTAATCCTAAAATACATATTTTTTTCAAATTTGGATGAATCATTAATCCAGCAATAACTAATTTTTGATAACTAAAAACGACTTTTTCAGGATGATTTAAATCGATACAACTTTGCGACTCACTTCCTATTTTATTAAAACATAAATACCGATAATGCCCTTGATCATAGACCCAATAAGCTCCTTGATTATTTTTTTTATGAAAAATAATTTTTTTTTCTTTGATTAAGAATCTTTTTATGATTAAAAATAGAAAAATAGATAAAAGAAAATAAATGACCATTTGTTTTTCTATAAAAAGACTTCTTTTTATAGAATAGATTAAAAAATCAGTTCTTTAAATAATTTCGTGTATAATTTAGTATTAAAAACAAATTTAATATCATTATGGATTTTAAATACTTTTTAGAAAATATCAGATTTTATGGCGATCATGTTTTAATGCTTTTAGGGTATGTTTTAGGTTTTAATATTTTCAATTGGCTATTTTTTGGATCAATTTTAAATCTTTTAGGAATAAGACCTCGACATCTTACAGGTCTTATTGGCATTCCTTTAGCTCCTATTTTACATGCTAATTTATCCCACTTTTTATCAAATTCTTTTCCATTAATTTTTTTATCATTAATGATGATCGCGATTGATGGCCTTCAAGCATATTATGAACTCTGTATCGCTATTACTTTACTAAGTGGTTTAATGATTTGGTTATTCGCCAGGCATGCTATCCATATTGGAGCGTCGGCCTTAGCTACAGGAATGTATGGATGGTTAGCAATTACAACATATTATTATCCATCAGCCGTGAATTACTTAATTATGTTTGTATTATTTTTCTATTTTGGCTTTATGATTCAGGGAGTTCTTCCAAATGGCGATCGTTCAGTTTCTTGGGAAGGCCATTTATTTGGAATGATTAGCGGAATCATCGTTCACTTTTATGAAAATAATATTTTAGAATTTTTATCTAAATTTAACATTTTTTAACCTACGATTTATGAAATTTAATTGAATGGAAGATTTTTTTCATTCAATTCTGCCCTTAAGGGCGCACTTCTGACAGTTGAAAATATTATGTTTTTTTCAACATATGCTATACAAGGAAAATGTTGTTGATGATGCTGATCGATAAAACTAACAATAATAGATAAATGATCGGCTCTCATTTGCATATGTTTTAATGATTGAACAAGATGAGCTGCTTGATCATTCTTTTTTTGAAATGCCTGAATCTTAAAAAAAATGGTCATTAAAGTTGCTGGTAAGCTTAAAGAAAATTGATGTTCGCCAATTTGACTGTTTAATAGATCATAAGCAATATCAGCATTGATAATTTTTTGATGTAAATTAATAAAAGATCTCAAAGATGGATATAGGGTTAAATCTTCATGTTCTAAAAGTTGTAATGTGTTTTTTACCTCAATTGTTGTATGCTCCAAACTTTTTTTTCTTTCCTCATCTCCTGCCAATAACTGCCCATAGCAATAATTTCTAGATTGAGAGCTTGTTGCGCTTAAATAACAATCGCCTATTCCCGCTGAAAAAATATAATGCTCGAACAAAGACCATCCATGTTTATCTTCAAGATAAGCTGAAAATTCTTTCAATATTGATTTTAAAACTAAACATTTGACATCACTCATTAAAGTCGAATTTTGATGATAAATAAATCCACTAGCACATGCTGCTAAATTTTTAACAACAGACCAAAGCTGCACAGCGATAATATTAGGTGTGAATTCAAAACTAACGTTATCTTGATTGGAAAGTAAATCTTTTAACTCCAAATAAAGATCTTGATTTGAAGAAGCTAATGTAATTAATGTTGGAGTATGGCTATCGAGTTCTTTAGCATATGAAGCCCCTGCAAAAAAAGCTATTTTATTTAAATCATATCCTAATGTTTCTAAAATAGATGAATAAACTTGTCCTGTTTTAGGGCAAAGACCTTTAGAGGTAATAAGAATATATGGATTTATTCCTGCGGGAAGATATGATTGAACATGATCTATTAATTGATCGCTAGGAATGGCATAGATTAAGAGAGTTCGATCGGTAATTAAAGGAAATTCTGTGGTATATATAATACCCGGTTCATTCAGCGCTCCTCTAGTTTGATCTAGTTTTTCTTCAGAACGAAATACCCAAAAAATAGGTTGGTTTTTTTTTATAGATGGGATCAAACAGCGTCCCCAAGGGCCATTTCCTATCATCACAACAGAAGAAAAATAAAGCACGTTAAATACCTAGACTAAAAATATAGTTTGATTATACTTTTCTTTTACCACTAATTAAATCGTAATAAATTTAAATATTATTTAGATTTATTTTTTTTGATATTTTTTATTATTTATTATGATGCAACATTAATTAAAAATAATATTTTTTCTTTTATTTTAAATTTTATTAATGATAACGATAATTTTTAATTAATTTTAATGATGACGATTGATTCACAAAATAATAAACAAGTTTTGATTAAAATAAAGTCAAAATAAAAAAATTTCGACTTTATTTTTTCTATATGTTTTGATTTACTTTAACTTGTTTCTTGGTAGATCGACAAAACTTGCACCATCTTTAAACTCATCCAATTCCTGCATGTCTTTCTTTATTACTGCTAAAATCGCATCTTTATTAAGGTCTAAAATGCCTTGCAAAGATCGAAGAGATTTTTCACGAATTTTTTGATAGAAGTAGTCTGCAAACTCATCTACTGTATATCTGAATTTCATTGTTTTTTTTGTATACTCATAAATATTATGTGAATTTGATGTAATATCTCTCATCGTTCGTTCAATAATTTGTTGGAGATACGCTCTGTTTGTTTTTTCTGGAATGACAGCCTGAAGATCATTTGTAATCTTTTCTATTTCCGCATCTGTTGTTAATGCATCTGTTAAATCAAAACCTATATTAACACCTAGTAAATGCTGGAATAGTTTTTTTAAAGCTGTAGCGCTGCCTGCGGGTGCGTGACCGTGATGGCTATAATTCCGTCCATCAAGACTCTTTTCATTTATTTCAAGTTTTAATTGACTTGCTATTTCTTTTGAAACTTTATGTTGCATTTCTTTTCGTAACATTTTAAATAACTGTTGTTTTAATGACAGTAGCTCAAATCCTTGAAATTTAATGGGGTGTTTATCTTTAAATTCAGATTTATCGATATCAACTAAGATTGTACAAATCATTAAAATCTTTCTAGCTCTTAATATTTTTTCAACATCTTCTGGGAGTTTTGAAAGTTTTTTGTTAAGAATTAGATTCATGTTTTTAATATCTTGTAGCTGGAGTTCATATTTTTTATCAGGATTTTCCTCGATACGTAGTTGAGTAATTCGATGTTTTGGTTCAACCAACTGATTAATGACCTCTACTGTTTCTTCTGAAAAAGCTTGATCTATAAGGTCTCGAAGTTGGCCATCTTCAATTGAATGGATTTCATCTAATCCCTTTTCCCTTATCGTTTGAATATAATCTAAAGACACTCTCATTGGGATACATGGATCTATTATATAGCTATAGGGAACATTTTCTAAAAATGATTTCTCTTGGCAATATCCTGTAGAATCATAAAATTGATTAAGCGTAATTTTCTCACCATTTATACTACAAATCCTATCGATAGAGATATCATTCGCATTGATAGTCATTCCTGATAATTTTTCATTTAATTGTTCAGGAGTGCATTCTAATTTTCCGCAAAGATCTGTAATAATCCATTCATTTGCATGGGTCATTAACCCTACATAATTTATACCTTTATTCAATCTTGAATCAGTATTGATAATTAATGGGGTAAAACCATATTCTAATATGGTTGGGATCATCCAAAGAGTAGTCAGGCCAGCTCCTATTATGGGGATATGCCTTCGAGTTGATGTTGATTGTTCAAATTTAGTTCGAATTTGTTCATCAGTCATTCGATAAAGATCTGTCCCTAAGCATGTCCTCTCCCTAACGTCTGCTTCTATATTCCTATCATCAAATATATGAATCTCATTATTTAGAAATTTTCCATATGGTCGGCTAGCATCAATAATAGAAAAAGTCTGTCCTTCCTTTCTTTTAAATATTAAAGCAAGATCTCCCTTGTGAGGATTTGCAATATGGAAAGATCCTGTCTTAGGATAATATCGTAAAACATCATCAGTTTCTAAATAATGAATATTGATATCAGTGAATGGGAATTTACCTTTTAAATCTTCGACTTGAGTATGAATTAATTCAAAGACGGAGCTAAAATGAGCTTTGATTGATGGTCTATCATCCATTGAATATTTTTTTTGTAGTAACAATTTTCTTTCACCTAAATGCCTAACAGATTGTCCAAAAGGGCCTTCAATAAACTTATTATTACAATCTGCTGTAGTTAATGCTGGAGTTAAGATCAATGAAATTTTCTTGGGATAGTTATCTGTATTTTTCTTATCTCTATAATCTGTTTGCATTTTTTCTAAAGCTGCTAATATAAATGAAGCACCTCCATTCACAATCGCAATATGTTTTGGTATTTGTATAGAGGGTATTGTTGGTATTTGATTAAGAAATGGTCTCAACCCAATATTATATAGACTCCGTTGTCCGTGGCTCAACCGATTTAACATCTCTTTCTCCTTTTCACATCTATGCTTATATCGGCTTTTTAAAAATAAAATTAATAATTTTTATATTTTTTAGACGTATGATTAAATGAAAAAATTGCAACAAAATATTGCATTGAAGAATAGAAAAAATAAAAATACAAACGAAAATTTATTGTTTTTTTCTTACTTGAAAAAACGGAAGAGTTTTAGAATATTATTGATTGAAAAGCAGAACTATTGAGGCAATATTGAATGATAAAAAACCACTTTATTTTTATCATTCAATATACTTGGTATCAGTAAATGATTTAAATAAAAAAACCTCATTAACTTAACTTATTCTTTTTACCTTTTATGGGGTCATCTGGATACCCCAGATCTGTCATGTCTTGTGTTATCATATTTAAAATAGCTTCTTTATTCTGATCGAAAATCTCTTGGTGCATCTTAGTCAATGTTTGATGAACTTGTCTATAGAAATAATTTGTATACTCATCTTTTGTATACTTGAGTCTCACGTGGTACTTCTCAAACTCATAAATATCACTTGTATTTTCTTTTATTTTTGTCAATACTCGGCTCAGAACGTCTTGTAAATAATTTTTATTTATTTTTTCATTTAAAATAGAATAAATATCATTCGTTAACTTTTTTACTTGACCCTCTGATATAAAAGGATCAACCACATTAAAAGATATATCGGATTCTTTTGTCATCAAAGATTCGTGAATTTTTTAAAGGCCAGTAGCGCTTCCTACAGGGACGTGCCTATGATAGATATATTTTTCTCCATCAATACTTGAATGATCTATTTTAATTTTGAGTTGATCTGCTATTTGTGTTGAGATTGGATTTTTTATTTCTTTTTTTAATATTTTAAATAATTCTTGATACTGCTTAAGTAAATTGTAACCTCTTTTAGAGTCTGTATTTTGATCTAAATCTTTTTTTATTTTTTCTAAAGTAGTACATATCGTTAGAATTTTTAAAGCTCTTAAGGCTGTCTCAACATCTTCTTTTTTAGATGAAATTTTTTGCGTTTTCATTCTAGCAAGAAGCTGATCAATATTTGAAATTTCATTACTTTCTGCTTGATAGGGTATCGCATCATCGCTAAACACACCCTCCAGTACTCTTCTGCTTACAGTTTTATATGTATTTAGAATTTCTTTTACATCCCGAGAATAAGCATGTTCTATCAATTCTCGAGCCTTAAGATCGTCATGATTATCCAATTCATGCAATCCTTTTTCCATTATAGTGCGGATATAATCCGTGAAAATCTTGACAGAAATGTATGGATCTATTGCAAAACCGAAAGGGATATCTTTTAAAAATGAGACGTCTTCGCAATATCCTGTCGCGTCATAAAATTTATTAATTATAATTTGCTCCCCATTTACAGAACAGACCATTTCGTCAGATATATCAGCTACATTAATAATCATTCTTGATATTTTTTTTGACAATTCTTCATGAGTACATTCTAATTTTTCACAAAGATCTGTTACAATCCAATCATTTGCATATTTCATTAGAGAAACAAGATCTACCCCGATTGGTCCAGTATTGATAATTACTGGAATAAAACCATATTCTAATATTATTGGCATCATCCAAACAGCAGTCAGTCCAGCGCCGAGTATCGCCACATGTCTTCCTGTTGATGTTGCTTCTTGAAAACTCGATTGAATTTCAGAATTTGACATCTGATAGAGGTCAGTAGCTGGTAATGTATTCATTCTAAATTGATTTTTTATAACTTCATCTTTTGAAAGAGGAAGTTCTCCTTTTGTGACTTTCCCATATGCTCGAGCAGCATCAATAATAAGAAAATCTTGAGAGGTTTCTGCGCTTGCCTCAATAAGCATATAAGGTCCTTTGCTTGGATTTGAAAGTCGGAATGAGCGATCATCCGGATAATACTGTAAAACATCGTCCTTTTCTAATTCATGAATGTTAATTTCAGTATCTGGATACTTTTCGCTTAACTCGCTTGACTTTTGATAAATTAATTCTTTGACACCACTAAAATGGACTTTTATTGGGGGTCTCTGAAGGCTATGAAGCCCTTTTTTATATAATATGCTTTTTTCAGGCAACTGAAATACTGGTTGTCCAAATGGACTTTCAATAAATTTATTATTACAATTTTCTGTAGTTAATGCTGGTGTCAAGATGAATGTTATTTTCTTAGGATACTTGCTTGTATCGTTCTTTTTTTCAAAATCTTTTTCCATGTTTTCTAAAGCAGATAATGTTATTGAGGCACCTGCATTCACAATGACAATATGTTCTGGTATTTTTAAAGAAGGGATTTTTGGTATCTCCGTAAGAAAAGGGCGATCTCCCCTCTTATATAGCGTCGAAAAAGCTGGTCGAATATTACCACCTATCATCATAATTTTACCTCATAATTTTTATATTTATTCCTATATCGGCTTTTTAAAAATAAAATTAATAATTTTTAGACTTATGATCAAATGAAAAAATTGGTAAAAAATATCTTAAGAGAAAATAAGATATAAGAGGATTCTCAGATTTTTTAGATTCAGCATGATTTTGTTAGGTTTGATTAAGCTATCAATCCACTCGATTTCAAGTGATCTATCGAACTTTGATAAAGACTCACTTTCCTATTTTAGGCCTATGGCTTTCTGGCTCATCTTCTAAATTAATCATTTCGTTTTTAATCACATCTTTAATTGCTTCTGATTCAGCTTGGAATGCAGCTTGATAGGTATCAATTGCATTATCTTGAAGTGTTTGGAAAAAAAATTCAGCAAGTTCTTGAGGTTTTAGCTTCAAGATTATTTCATCTTGAGTATATGTATATATATGTTCACTATCATTAGTGATTTTTCTCATTGTTTTTTCAATAATACTTTGCAAATAAGTTTTATCTATATTCTCATCTTTATTAATTTTTGAATAAATCATATCTGTTATTTTTTGAATTTCAGCAGATGTTGTCAAAGCATCCACTAAACTAAAACCAACATCTGCTCCAATTAAATGAGATACGGCTTTTTTTAAAGCCGTGGCACTACCTAAGGGAGTGTGTCCATGATGTATATAATCTCTTCCATCTTGACTAAAAGGATTAATGTCTATTTTAAGAATTTTGGCTATTTCGGAAGAAACTGGATTTCTTAACTCAGAGCGAAGAGCCTTGAATAAATACTGTTTAAAAGATAATGTTGCAATACCAAAAGAGCTGGATTTATCAAATTTTTTGAGATGAATTGGATCTGTAATTAGTTTTTGTATTCTGGCTAAATTCTCTACTATCATCAGTATTTTTCTAGCACGTAAGGCCCTTTCAATATGTTCTTCCTTATTGATTTCCCCTAATGCATAATCAATCTCTTGAAGATGCTTTTCTTCAGACTCATAATGAATCCGGCTTGTTATTAAATCTAATTCGTCACGAGCTCTGCTTTCTGTTATATAGCTCAAAACTTCATCTGAAAAAGCTTGATGGATAAGATCTTTTCCTTGCCTTTCTGCAATTGTAAGTAATTGTTCATCTGCTTTTTCTCTTAAAGTTGAAATATAATCAAAACAAACTCTAACTGGGACGAATGGATCAATGACTACATTGACAGGAACATTTTGTAAATAACCTTTATCAACACAATAACCTGTTGCATCATATAATTTATTAATAATTATTCTTTCACCATTAATCTCACAGCTTCTATCCTCTTTGATTTGAGCTGGTGAAATTGTCATTTCAAATAATTTTTGATTTAACTCTTCTGGTTTGCATTCAAGCTTTTTACACAAATCTTCCTCTATCCATCCATTTGCATGTGTCATTAAGCTAGAATAGTCTTTAAAATTTGGATCAGTATTGATGATTAATGGTTTAAACCCATAACTTAAAATAGCTGGCAACATCCAAAGAGCGGTCAATCCTGATCCAATTAAAGGGACATATCTTGAAGAAAATATCTCATGCTCCTCAATTAGTGGTAAGTCAAGATCTACAGCCGAAGTATGTTGGATTAATTTATCTTCATATTTTTGCCTTAAGCTTTTTTGTTGTCTTGGATCTTTGACGTCATAAAATGATGCTTTTTCAAAATCAATCGTAATCTGTTCATGTGTCATTTTATAAAGATCTGTTGCTGCCGTTGTCCTTTTTCGAATAATACCAAGAGGGTCGTTAAAAGACGATGCTAACTCTCCGTTCAAATACTTTCCATAAACTCTGGAAGCATCTATAACTGCGATTGTTTCATTATCTTCTGGCTGACAAACTGTTTGCATATTTCCGTGCTTATCATCGAGCACAACGTATCTGCGCTCATCTGGATCAAATTTTAAAAATTGATTTTTTTTCAATTGATGGAAGTGGATATCTGGAAAATCAATATCGCTTGACTGCTTTGCTTTAAAAAGATTCAACTCTCTTACTAAACTTTCAACCGTTTCAGTAACTGATTGACAATAGCTTATTACTGAGGGACGATCGGTTAACCTATACCCATAGTCATCTTGAAGTTTTTTTCTTGAACTTAAATGCATCACAGACTGGCCAAAAGGTGTTGTAACAAACTTATTAGTTTCAGATCCCGCAAGAGGAGGGGTTAGAACGATACTTATTGACTTTGGCACAGTAGCGGATTGACCAACGGCTCCTTGACTATAAAACGTTTTTAAGCGCTCTAATACAGCAATACCTATTGAAGCCCCACCATTGACCACTATCAAATGATCTGGGTGTGGAATATTTTGAATATAAGGCGAGGCCCTTGCCACCACAATACCACGCTTCACCTGGCTACTTATTAAGGTTACAGAGTTTTTAAAAAGATTTGAGCGAAACATCAATACTGAATATTAATTCCTATTGATATCGTATCGGCTTGATTTTAATAAGATTTAATAATTAATTCACATTAATTATTATTTTTCTAAGATTAATAAGAAATTAAGGTTTTCGAAGTTCAGAGTGACGCGCTTGAATAACCAAGGTTGGCGGTGTAAAAACTACCGGATTTGCGAAAGAATCGCTTTGTGCATGTCTTCTTGAGTTAAGAAAGTCTAGAATTTTTATTTCTCCTAACTCAGCAGCAAGATTGACCGCTGTTTGCCGGCTGCTGTTTTGAATGTCAATATTAATATGATAATAATCCACTAGATGCTTTACAATTTCAAAATTAAGATTTTTAATAGCAACATGCAATACTGTCTGACCAAAATCATCTAGTTTATTCATATCTTCAGAACCAAATAATCTGATATAATGATCCAATATTTCAGGTCTACTATTAGCAACTATTTTAAAGAATAAATTTTTAGAATCCTCCTTCGTACAATCTAACGTCATTAATCTTTTTAAAAAAACATCTACAGCTTGATGATCTTTTCTTTCGAGTGCTTCATATAAATATTCCAAACTTTTTTGATTTGTTAAATAAGGCATGATTACTGGTAATAAAGATTTATCTATCATCGTCACATTCAAATCAAAGCCAGATTTAATCACAGTTTCGACTATCTCTTTATGCATTTGTTTTGCAGCCTCTACTAAGACCTGATTTTTTGAATCCTCATTAATACCGTCTTGATTAATAAGAAATGCAACCATCTCTTTTCGACGAGAATAAGCAGCACTTTTTAATGCCTGGTTTTTACCATCATTATTTATATCATGGGCCAACAAAATCTCTACTACTTCTTTATTTCCTCTTGTCGCGCCATGTTTCAGCGCCCAGTTTTTAGATTCATCGGTAATTTCTCCTAGTCCTAAAAAAAATTCCGCGATCTGTTTATGCCCTGCATTAATTGCTTCTCGAAATGCTTTATTTTTAGAGCTTTCAGTAATTTGATAAGCTAAAATTATCTCAACTATTTCTTTATGCCCCTGGCAAGCAGCATTCTCCAAAGCTCGATTTTTACCTTCGTCATTGATACCATAGGCCAGCAACAACTCGACTATGTCTTTATGTTGTTCTTTAGCTGCTAATGTTAATACCAAATTTTTACCATAATCATTAATCCCTGCCCCTAATAAAATATCTACTATTTCTTTATTGCCAACATTCACAGCAGATTCTATTGCTTTATTTTTACCATAATCATTAATCCCTGCGTCTAATAAAATTTCTACTATTTGTTTATTCCCGACATTAACAGCGGATTCTATTGCTAGATTTTTACCCTGATCATTAACACGATTTTCTAAGAGCAACCGTACTATCTCTGTATGGCCACACGATGCAGCGGATTGTATTGCTCTATTTTTACCATCATCATTAATACCCGAAGCTAAAAGAAGAATTACTATGTTCATTTTTCCTTCTTTAGCTGCCAATTTTAATACCAAATTTTTACTATAATCATTGACCCCTTGCTCTAAGAGTCTCTCTAATATCTCTTGATGTCCTTTAGCTCCTGCCAGCTCGAATGCCCAGCTTTTAGATAACTCTCTAATTTCTGATTCGTATAAAAGGGCCATGATTGTTTTTAAATAACCAGCTTCAGCACTCTCTTTGAAGATCTTGTTTTTCAATTCAACAGATTGGGTCTTTTTTTCTAATTTATTCACAATTTCTGCTAACACACTATCTTGCGCAATGAGGAGGCTTTCACCCTCTGGTCTTTGCTCTATATATCTTTTTAAATCCTCTAAAATTATTTCATTCCAGCTTAAATAAACGCCGCACTCTCCTGGATAATCTTTAATATATTTCATTGCTAACTGATTGAGCTTTTCTGTATTTTGATCACAATCACCAATCACTTCTTCAAGAGCTCTATCACCTGTTTTTCCTGATTCTATAAATGCGTTAAACTCTTCCAATCCATCGCCACTTATTGGAATATTTGTCAATAACTCAAGGTAGTCTTCGCTTAATCGAGTTTTTTCTTTCATCGCTAATAAACAATCAGCATGGTTCAAAATTCTTGAACCATCTTTTTTTAATAAAATGATATTGCCTTGTTCATCTTTTAAAGCACAGTTCTCTTGATAAGAAGTTTGTTCAAAAAACTTTTGATATCTACTAAAGAGTATACTTTGTGGCAATTCTTCTAGTCTCTCTCCTGTGAATAAAAAAAGACTTTTAAGTCGCTGCTCTGTGAGCTTATGAAAAAGCTCTTGACCGCCAGCAAAGATTTTTGTCTCTTTGACATGACAATAGGGTGCAATCTTTTCCCTGAGCTCATGAATTGATGGATTTCTTTTGAGAAAGAGCTCACTAACTCCGCTCCTTGAAGAACCCGCTACAGCTTGAAGATAAGATTGAAATTCTAGAATAATTTTGCTTAATTCTTCTTGAAGTTCGTTATGATTGAATGATGAGTTCTTCTCTTGTAGTTGATGATAAATGTCTTCATTAGATTTCAAACGATCTTCAAAATAAGTCTCCACATAAAACTCTAATTCTCTTTTTATTTGGATTAACTCTAAACGTTGCTGCGGATTGATTTCTTTGCTCTCTATCTGCGTCAAAGAAAGTCTTTCAGAATGATCAACTTGTTCTTTATTTGTATGATCAAATGTGCCAGCTTTCTTTTTTATTTCGATCAAACGCGTTTGATAATTTTCAAATTGAATTCTTGCTTTTGCAATCATTTCATGAACATCACGCTCAACTTGAGCATAGAACTCCATTAATAAATCATGATCCTCTGTCAAACTTAATTTATACACTGTTTGTAATTTTTTGGGGGCTAAACTTTCATATACGGTATATAAATTATCAGATAAGCTTCGATTACTAGCAGAGCTGATAAAAAAATTTATTGCTTGAAAAACATACATATCTGCTGTTGATAAATCTTCTTCTGGTTCAGTTGTTTTCCGAATACTCGTCAACATATCCAGTAATCGCTCTTCGACTCCTGGAGGACAGCTCCAATCATGCCCTGGATAAAATTTATCAGCGCTGTCTTTATAGGCATTTCTCGCATCATCTAGCACCATAAATAAATCTTCAAATCGGCCTCGATCTTCAGGTTTTCCAAGAGTAATTTTCTTTGGATCTCCTGCTGCAGCCCATTGCATATAATAAATCATTGTCTCTGGATGACTTGCTCCTTCTTGGTAAACTTCAAAAATTTTATCAAGATAGAGCTGAAAATCTTTCACTGCTTTTTGTTGCTCCGCTTCTATAGGATATCTCTTCTTAAAAAAATCCTGCTTTATAAAAATATCAAAAGCCATTTTCAACGTTGCTTTATAGTTAGCGAATTTTCCGATGTCATAAACTAATTGAGAAGATGGTAGCGCTTGAAGCCATTCTCTTGTTTTGTTTCGAGTGCTTTCAAATATGGGATCGTGCACATGCATCTCTTGATGTTCAACTCGATGCTGTTCATAATAGCGAGCCCTTAAACTATTAAATTTTAACGGTGGGTAATTATTAAGCACTGATTTTAAAAATGGATTTTTCTCAACATTTTGATTGACTAAATCTATTTCTTCTTTTGTAAAATGAGGTTTTGGTTGACGCGCTGAAGCCTTTCGTGTCAATGCAACAATTTGAGGATAAGTTAAAGGAGTAAATCTCATAGTAAAAAAATCAATTATTTCTAAAATAATTTAGAATAGTTTTTAGGGATTTTTTAAAAAATTATTAAAATATTTTTATTTAATAGAATTTATCAACTAATTTTCTATTTTTTTATAACAGATTGTAATTAATATTGATCAATCTTTCATTAAATACTATGAAAATATTTCTTAGATTTATAAATATCTTTACGAATTTTCTTCATACCTAGTTTAAACTCTAAAATCTAGCACGTTGAGCTCCTCAATCTTCAAGACCCCGGGGACCTATCTGTAAACACGTCTCTGTTTATCAAAAATTGTTTTAACTTATTTTTCATCAAAATTCAAATGCATTCGACTCAAAAATCAATCATTTTAAAGAACTGATCAATAGATAAAATAGGAACATTCTTTTGTTGAGCTGCTGTTTTTTTACTCCCAGGATCGTCCCCGCAAATAAGATAATTTGTTTTAGACGTCACAGATGAAGACACCGATCCTCCGTGCGACTCTATTAATGCAGACAATTCACTTCGGCTATATTCTTCAAAACTTCCAGTGATCACAAATTTAAATCCACTTAATCGGGCTGTAAGATTATTTTTCTTTTCATCAATTATTTGAAATCCATCATTATCTAACATTTCTAATTGAGCTTGGATATAAGGATGATTTTTGGTATCCACTAAGGATTTAGCGATAATTGGGCCTATGCTTTCTATTTTTAAAAAATCATCTTCTGTTGCATTTAAAAAGTCATTCCAGGTTAAAATATCAAAAATTTTCTTAGCAGTGACCAATCCAATATGCCTAAATCCTAAAGCCCATAGAAATTTAGCAGCAGAAGCACTTTTCTTTTTTTGAATTGTTTCAATTAATTTATGTGCAGATTTATCAGCAAACCCTTCTAATTTCAAAACATCTTCAACCGATAAGGAATATAAATCAGCTGGACCTTGAATCATATTTTGATTCCATAATTTTTTAACCGTTTGAATTGATAGTCCATCAATATCCATCGCATCAGAAGAAGCAAAGTGAGCGATTTGCTGAATCAGCTGCTCAGGACAGCCAAAAGTATTAGGGCAAATTAAGATAGTTTCTTTCTTTTGCAATAACGATTGGCAAGATGGACAAACTGTTGGTAGTTCCCAATCTATTTCAGAACCACTTCTTTGAGAAGGAATATTTTCAATAACATCAGGAATCACATCGCCAGCTCTTTGAATGACCAACATGTCTCCAATTTTAATATTCTTTTTAGTTAAATCATCGAAATTATGTAACGATGCATATTGAACGACAACTCCACCAACAGCAACAGGCTCTAAATGAGCCACTGGCGTGATAGCGCCAAGCCGACCAACCTGAATATCGATATTAATTAATCTAGTGGTTGCTTTAGTTGCTGGAAATTTCCAAGCAACTGCCCATCGAGGACTTCGTTGATATTCACCCAGCTCTTCTTGAGCGCTGTACTCATTCACTTTGATGACAACACCATCTATTTCATAGGGTAATGTTGAACGATGCTGTTGATACCATTCATACGCATTCTTCACATCATAAAAAGATGAAGCTTCAAAGATATTTTTAGCGATAGAAAAACCTTTCAGTGATAACCAATCTAAAGCCTCTCGTTGAGAATGTATCTTTGGATGATCTGTTACGGTATACGCAATAAAAGAAAGCTTTCTAGAGGCAGTAATTGAACTATCGAGTTGACGAAGAGAGCCTGCTGCTGCATTTCTGGGATTCACAAATTCTTTTAGTTCAAGAGAGCGTTGATTATCATTTAATTCATGAAATTGAGCAATTGTTAAAAAAACTTCGCCTCGAATTTCTAAATAAGGTTCTTGATCATCTATTTTTAAAGGAATGTTTTTTATAGTCTTTGCATTCGCTGTAATTAACTCTCCTTCTTCTCCATTACCTCTAGTTGCTGCATTAGTAAGAATCCCATATTGATAGACAAGATTGATCGCTAATCCATCAATTTTAGGCTCAATAATGCAATCTATCTCTTGTTGATTCAGCGATTTTGACCAAGTTTTGAACCAGTCTTCAGCATCAAGAAGATCGAATGTATTTTCAAGAGAACCCATTTTTTTTTGATGAGTAAAAGTTGGAAATTTTTTTACCGGATCGGCACCAACCCTTTGCGTAGGAGAATAAGGAACAATCCACTCAGGATGTTTTTTTTCAATATTTATTAACTCAATATAAGCAGCATCATACATTTCATCTGTCATTATGAGTTCTTGACTTGAATGGTAAGCTGCGCATGCTTTATTTAGTTTTTCAACTAAGTTATAGTAATCAGAATGAGTCATTAAATGAAAACCCTTATTATCGCTTTTGGTTATTGTAAATCGATACAAAAAAAGAGACAATCGGAAGATTAGAGCATTGTCTCATCTAAAATCGCATTTATTTTAATTAAATGTATATATTATTCAAAATGATATTCATAATTTAGTTAACTTTGGAACAAATAATATTAGCGATTGAATGATAAAGATTTATTATGAATAAAAAAACAAAAGATGGTTTGTTTAAAAAAATGGTCCTTGTCTTCCTCGGCGGGTTATCAAATGGGCTCCCAGGGGTTTTGACTTGGCAAACATTAAATATATGGCTAAGTCATCAAGGACATTCAAAAACAGTTATTGGTCTTATGTTTTTTACAGGAATGCCTTATACCTTTAAATTTTTATTCTCACCGCTTGTTGATAGGTATTCGCTGCCTTTTCTATCACGTTGTTTTGGTCAGAGACGGTCTTGGGCCATTTTAATGCAGACACTCATGTTCCTTTGTTTATTAGCGATTGGTTATGGTGCTGGGCGTTATTCATTAGCATATACGGCTTTCTTTTGCTTTCTTACATCTTTATTCTCATCCTTGAATCAAATTGCGACCGTAGCTCATCGAATTGAAATTCTTAATGAACAAGAAGCGCCGCATGGCGTCGCTATTGGTATCGTTGGTTATAGAGTTGGGAAATTATTAGGACGTGCTGGTGCTTTATATTTATTAAGTTTTTTAAGCTGGGAAACAATTTACTATCTTCTTTCTAGTACCTTATTTTTAAGCCTTCTTTTTTATGCATATCAACCATTTGATGATAAAACTCATGAAGCACCTGTTCAAAATGACAAACTTTTACTAAAATTTTTTCATAAAAAATATCCTCGATTATTATCAAATAATTTATTAAAAAATCTTTTTTCAGTCTTAATTGTTCCTTTTATTTATTTCAAGAGAAGAACTCCTCATTGGAAACCAATTTTAAGCTTGCTTCTCATGATTAATATTGGGGATGATTTAACAATTGGAATGATTGATTTATTCTACTTAGAAACCGGTTTTAGCACTATTGATATTGCCACAATCACGAAAGTATTTGGATTAGTATGTTCTCTTCTAGGGGGCTTTTGGGCAGCTCAACTAGCTCAACGATTTTCAATTTTAAGATGTTTAGGCTGGGCGACGATTTTACACGGATTATCTTTATTAATTCTTTTAGCTTTAAGTTTAGTGGGCCCAAATCTTAAGTTATTAACACTCAGTGTGACTGCTGAGTATTTTACCTCAGGAATGAAAGCAGCTCTTTTAGCCATGTATATATCCAATTTATGCAGTAAGGTTCAATACACTGGAACTCACTATGCTTTCTTTTCTTCAATAAAGGCGATTCCTTTATTAATTAGCTCTTCATTAAGTGGATGGCTTATTCAATCTGTATCGTGGCCTTTATTTTTTACAATTAGTTTTATCGCTTCCATCCCAGGAGCAATCTGTGCACTATCACTCAAATCTCAAACAGAATTACCAAAATCTAGTGATAAATTTATCAATATGTTAAGATTAGGTAAAGCGATCAGTACCCTTTAGTATGCCCTTAAAAACCGTTTATTTTATCTGTATTTTTATTGCCAGTTTTTTATCAGCTCTACCAGGGCTGATGACATGGCAATATTTAAATTTATGGCTAACACAACTAGGGTTTGGTCCAAGCTTTCTAACATCATTGGGAGTCATGGGCTTACCTCATTATTTAAAAGTCTTTATCCTTCCTGCTCTTGAAAGATTTGAATTAAACTTTCCTCTAAAAAAGAAACACTGGCTTAACATTTTTCTTGTTAGTAGCATGCTTGTTGGCATTGGAGTTATTTTTTTTTCGTATAAAGCAAACTCTATGTCCAGAGTGTCTTTTATCATCACAGGCTCTTGTATCAATTTTTTTAGTATTGTTGGCTTGCAATCTTTCTATATTATTAAATTGAGATTACTTGAAGACAAAGATTTAGATAATGTGGTTATTGCCTCTCAAATTGGTCAAAAAACAGGTCGACTTCTAGGTGGGGCTGGTCTTCTTTATCTTGCGCATTATGCAGGATGGTCGAGTACTTATTTTATCACTGGATGTATTTTTATTTTATTTTCATTTTTTCTACTATCTATTTTTAAGATGAATAATAATTTGAATGTTACAGCTGAAATTAAAAAAGATAGCTCTTATGCAAAAAATTCTTGGAACTTAAAAACCATTCTAGATCTTTTAAAAAAATCACCTTTGTTTTTTTTATTAGTAAGCACAATTCATCTAGGCGATGAATTCTTAACGCCTATGATTAATATTTACTATCTTCATCAAAAATTTAATTATTTAGATATTGCTCATATTGGCAAAATTTGGGGAACTTCTTGCTTCATTGTAGGAACATTATGCGCTCAACGATTTAAGATGCTCAGCGATAGTTACCAGTCTTTATTAATTGCTGTTGTTCTTCATGTTATCAGTTTATCTTCTTTACTTTTTTTAATTTATTATCCTGGAAGTATTTGGCTATTAACACTAATTATTTGCTTTAAAATGGTAACGTTAGGATTAAAAATGACTCTTGTAGGATCTGTGATTGCCCACTTTGTTAAAAACAATATTCATCAAGGATTGACTTATAGTTTAATAGCGACTTTAAAAGGATCTGGTTTATGGCTTTCAATGCTTTCTGGGTATTGTTATGAGCTGGTAGGATGGGAGAATTTTTTTATGATAGACATCTTGCTTGCTCTGCCATCAATAGGTTTATTATGGCTGCTGATTACTCGCAGCCATCATAGTAAGAATAGGATTGAACTCTGTTATTCTTCCTCTGGTAAATCTTCCATTTCATCAGAAAGTAGTTGAAATGGATCTTCATCATCTTCATCAAAACCTTTTCTTGCGTGAGCAAGATCGGATTGTCGGTAATTTGTTTTAGATTCTTCTTGATCATCCCAGTCTAAGGACCAGTCATCCTCGGGTCCCGCTTCTGCCATCACTAAATCTAAGTCTTCCCAATCATCTAAAGATAATTCACTGATGGCGCCATTTGAAAATTGAATTTCTATTCTATCGTCGTCGATATCAATAATTTCGAAAAATTCCATTGTTTCGGTATCTTGATACCATCTATTAATCAGTGGTTGCAACATAAACTCTTTATGAATTGTTTCTCGTTAATCTTTTTATAGCAAAATATAAACAAGGAACAAAGTCTCAGGAGAGCTCTAAATGAAAAAAATTTAAATATAAAATTTTTTTCTAGAATTTTTATACAAAAAAAATTAATAAGATGATATAAAAATCACCACAAAATGAGTCTATAGAAAAAATTTGCATCATGTGATTGAAAAAAATATTGACAAGATATTAAGAAGATCTGTAAAGAATAAACCCATACCTCTGTTATTTGAGTGTGCTATGATTTAAAAATGCATCTCATCAACAAGGCATGGATTTATCATCAACAATAAAAAATACTTTTTTTTCATTGTTGACGTTAATTCATAATATTTTTAGATTATGTTAGATGTAAATTCGATACTATATCTATCTGTTGCTGATTAGCTACTATAATATCATTTGTGGAATTGTCCCAAACATTATTAATTGAATCAAGATAGTGTTTGGCTGTATCATACTCTCCGCTCCCTTCGAGTGCTTTGACAGCCTGTTCTAATTTATTTCGTGCTTGCCTAGCATCTTCTCTAGCTTGATTCTTCTCATCCTCGTTTTTTGCCCTTCTGTACGAACCCATCGCGTCTCTAAAGGTGTCGGCTGCATGCTTGGCGTCTCTTAACTTTTTTGAACCCGTCCTACCTGCTCCTCCAAGGGCAAATGCCGTCAAATCATTATCGCTGCCCCCCCCCCCAACCTCCGAATCCAGAGCAAAAAATCAAAACTAATCCGCACATGATGATATTAATAATATTCTTCATCTGAAATTCCTTTTTGTCATAAAAAATATTTTAAATAAATGATAGGATCGATGCATCAAAAAATCGAAATAATAAAAATTGGCTAAAAATAAAAGAAGTGTTTGAACCATCTGAACGATACACTCTATTTATCTAAATGAATTGCAATCAAAATTTAGCAAATATTTAATTTCAAAAATCAACAAATAGAGTCTCGAAGAAGTTTTTTAGAACATGATGACATCGACTCGATGGAGCTAATGACTAATTATCAGTCCTGGGCTTGGGCGAGGAGGGTCTGCAGGGGTGATCTTTACACTATCTTGCGAATAGGGTGAGCTATAACTCTGTGAATCCGCAGTTACTGAGGGTGTTCGATATGCTCCTGAAAACCGATCCCGAACTCCTGAAAACCAATCTAATTCTCCAGGCGCATCATTCAGAGCAAAGACAGCGCCTCTCTGAGCCTGCCTTCTTTCTTGCATCTAGTTGTCTGGGGCTGTAAATCCTCTTGCACGCCATGGTTGTTCTAAAGACGGCGTAGAAGAACGATGAGATTGAGCATCCGCTATTCTCCATGAATCAAGACCTGTTCTTGCGCCTAGAGGTGTTCGATACTCTGCTGAAAATGGATTGCCGAAGAAAATTGTAAATCCTATAGCTGCTCCAACTACCACTGCCGCTGATCGATAAGCAACACCTAATTTCATTCAATAATCCTTTTTATCTGAACTCTTCTAAAGGATAGTTGATTTTAAAAAAAACTCTCAAGCTGATTAAAAGTTATTAATTTTTAACAAATTAATTTAAAATTTTCCAAGATTTTTTATTTTTTAGATTATTTTGAAAAAATGACAAAATCATAAAAAAATAATTACGTCTCTTCTATTCGAAGATCTTTTAAAAAAATTAGTAAAATTATTTTTTAAGGTAGCGAAGATCCGATACAGCTAATCTTTTTATAAAATTGATTAACTGCATGTTATTTATTATCTGGAATCAGGCAATTGATATGAATAGTGTCTTTGAATTTTAATTTAATCAATATATTTCTAACTAAGATGTTAGTAATCATCTTAGTTGAGTTCTTCTTTATTTCATGAAGAACTCATTTTTAATTACTTAAAACGCGGTCCTATCTGAGTCGCCTCATTAAAACTACTTCCCAGACCACTGAGAGAGAAAGTGATTGTTTTAGCTCCTAGATAGCCTCTAGGAGTCCCTCCATGACTAGGATGGCAATCAACGCAAGAGCCTTCTTCATCCATCTGGAAAATAGTCTCATCCTCATGATTGCGCTCCGATTTAGATGAGCTGCCACTAAGAGGAGATATTGCAACCTCATCTAGGCCCTCTTCATCAGCATCTTCCTGAGCTTCTTTTACGGGAGCTTTTGCCGGACTTCTTTCCTCGAAGTGAGTTGCAAGATCACTCATTGTACGTGCTCTTCTTTGACGGTTTTCAAAATCACGATAATTTTCAGATAAAAACTCTGTAGATGCCACTTCTCCTAAACTATGACTAGATAACAAAATGAATCTGGACGGCTGTTTATCTGTTTCTGTGGGTGTACCTGTTCTGGCGGCCGCTGGATCATTACTTTCTCTGGAGTTGAAAGATTCGTTACCAATTACGGGAGAAGTTTGAGCGCTTGCTTCTTCTTGACTAGATTGTTTTTTTAATAATGCTGATAGCATGATTATCTAAATAAGTATTTAATTTATTGAATTATAATAAAAAAAACTAACTAAAACAAGAAAATTTCTTTCAAAATTCTCTTGTTTTTCAAAGAAATTAGGCTACATCAAAAAGCTCATCTAACTTTGTTATTAGAAGAATCTTTCTAACATCATTCGTGCAATTCACTATTTTGATATCAGCAGCGTCGCCACCTGCATAATCCCTCAAGGCTAGCAACATCCCCAAAGCCGAAGAATCGAGATATTCTGACTCTTTTAAATCAACAACATAACGTTCTGGCTTCCCATCTACTTTTTCATAAGAATTTCTAAAAAGCTGTAATGATGAAAAATCAAAACGCCCTTTAACTGTAATTATTAATTCTTTACCATCGGCTGATAATACGGATTGAATAGTCATGCTGATTGCTCCCTTAAAAGCGATACTTCTTTATTCATTATGATGAATTATAGCCCTTAATCAAATCTTAAGAATTTACTTTGATTTATTTTTTTAACCAAGTTCTATAAAGAATGATTTGTGAGGTTATTTTCTAATAAAGAATAGCTGTCTTTATCTGATGATATTTAAGTCGCGTACTTTAGCAAAAATTAACATCTTATAGGAAACAAGAAAGATGAATTGAAGTTCATTGATGATACCCCTCAATATAAAAAAAGAACCTTATCAAATTGTTTTTCAATAAGATAAAAAATATTGTCCAATCTAGCCCCGATCTAGGTTAGAAGTATATCAAAGCCTCTTGATACGGTTCTTTTTGACAGTAGTATGTTTTCAACTCTATTGATGTACAATAATCAAAGCTTTTATCCTTTTTTTAGGAAACTTCAGTAAGGTTCCTTTATATTTAATTATTTTTAACTTACGATTTATAGTAAGAATTTTATTTCTTATTATTATTTTTCACCACTCAAATCAAAGATCAGCACTCCTTTTTTTCAAACCACGGCTAATTTTACTGAAAGCTACTAATAAGTAATTAAAATTTAAAATAAAGTTCCAGAGATTAATTAAATAAAATATGTTACTCAGATAAATTTTATTTGAAGGAAGAAGTTTTAGGCTTCGAAATATTTGAAGGTTCAAGAATCGATAATTGCTCTCTAAAAATAACTGGCTTTTTTGAAACAAGCTCGTTTAAATTCCATTTATTCTCAATTACTTCTATCATTTCTGATCGCCCTAATTGCGATGCAAGATCTATTGAGCTAAGTCCGTCATTATTTTTAGTTTCAATATTTAAATGATAATGATTAACTAGATGGGCTAGCATTATTAAATTTCCTTCTTTGATTGCAACATGTAACATCGTATCACCAAGATGATTGCGGCTATTAATATCTTCAACAGACCCAATGTTAGATATGAAATAGTCGAAAATCTCTGGCTTGCTGTAAGCCGCTATGTTAAAAGAAAACGACTGTGTTTGCTGATTTGTAATTTTATGGCTTTTTAATCTATCTATAAAAATAAAGATGGCTTTATCATCTTTTCTTTGTATTGCTTCATGTAAATAGTGTAATGTTTTCTCAGGGGTTAAATAAGGTTTAATTTTCTCATTGTGCTTGAAATATTCGGGAATAATGACTCCATATGTCATAATAAGCTCAACTATCTCTGAATCAAGCAAGTTTAAAGCGGTTTTTAAACTGGCAAATTTAAGTTTTTGATTAATTTCAACTTGTACTAATAAAATTTTTACTATCTCTGCCTCTCCCGCCTGCGTAGCCTTCAAAAAACCTTCATTTATATCTTCAGCTTCTACACCATCTCTTAAAAGAGATTGTACTATTTCTTTCGCACCAGTCTCTGCAAAAAAAGGAAAAATTTTTGCTCTAGTCTGTTGAGTAATCGCATTATCATTTACAAGTAATTTGATTACTTGTAAATGATAATAATCATGAGCTACGATTAATGCATCATTTTTAACTTTTGCAGTAATTTCTTCTTTATTTAAAAGCATCTCAACTATTATTTGATGCCCATGTTCAGCTGCAATTAAGAATGCCTCACGTTTATCATCATCGGTAATTCCTTTTTGTTTAAAAAAAATCTCGACTATCTCTAAATGACCTGAAATCACGCTCTTTTTTAATCCAATTTTTTTAGCATCATCGGATACCTCTCTTGCTAAAATATTCGTTACTATCGCTTCGTGACCTGCACTAGCAGCTAATTCTAATGCCTTATTTTTAGCTTGATTGCTAAGACTATGTTCAGTTAGTAAAAGATTTACTATCTCTTTATGACCTGAACCTGCAGCTATGCATAATGCTTCATTTTTAAGGTTTTCTGCAATTCGCTCTTGAGCCAACAGCAATTTTACTATATCTGTAAGTCCAGACTGAATAATCATATTTAATGCTTCTTGTTTTATATTTTGATTCTCTTCATGCGCAATAAAGGTTACCAGCATATGTTCATTTTTATTCTTAATAAGATGTTTTAATAATGTTTTTTTCGTTTCCTCAGTAATCCCTTTTTCAATCAAAAAAAGCTCTATTATCAAGTTATGATTATTATTAATAGCGGTTTTTAATGCGTCGTTTTTAGTTGCATTATTAATCTCTGGCTGTGCTAATAAAAGTTCTACTATTTCTTTATAGCCTCGATTAACAGCCGCTCTCAACGCCAAGTTTTTAGAATCATTACTTATCTCCTTTTTATCTAAAAGAAGTGCCACTATCTCTTTATAACCTCGAAGAGCAGCCTCTTGTAATGCTTGATTTTTAGTCCGATAATTTATCCCCGATTCAGCCAACAGTAGCGCTACTATTTCTTTATGGCCTCGACGAGCAGCACTTATTAATGCATCATTTTTAGCCTCATCAGTAATCCCTTCTTGCTCTAACAGTAGCGCTACTATCTCTTTACAACCATTCCAAGCAGCATCTTTTAATGCATTATTTTTAGCTTCATCAGTAATCCC
>JACCDO010216483.1_pt1 | contig 37399 bp, 36 predicted proteins | sample 7446101 | NCBI WGS metagenome assembly JACCDO01 (sample SAMN15323440, study PRJNA562643) | freshwater metagenome | isolation source: river surface water | place: USA:Blue River Watershed | collected 2017-08-16 | reverse complement strand
GCTGCCAGTTGTCCTATCGAATTAGAAGGCGTATGTTGGCTTGCGGTTAAAGATTGTTTAATACCTTGAATCAAAAAGCTTCGCACAAATTGCGAATCACGAAAGCGCACTTCTGTTTTAGCTGGATGTACATTTACATCTACTTCATAACTATCAAGATTTAAAAAAAGAACAGCCATTGGATGACGTCCGGTCATCAGTACATCTTGATACGCTACTCGTAAAATTCCCGCCACATTTCTGTCTCGTACCCACCTATTATTCACATAAATATATTGATCATTTGCTTGAGAGCGTGAATAGGTTGGTAGACTCACTAGGCCTTCTAACCTATATCCATTACGCTCTAAAAGAACAGGAATTGTATTTTGTGAAAACTCTTTACCCATAACTTGGGAGATACGTGTAGCTAAATCCGAACCTGGCCAGTCATAAATCAATTTTCCATCAGCTCTAAATGTAAAATACACTGAGGGATTTGCCATCGCAATGCGGCTGACCATCTCTCTGCAATGCCCTAATTCCGTGGATGTATTTTTTAAAAATTTTAAGCGTGCTGGTGTGGCATAAAACACATCTCGCACTTCGACCATTGTGCCAACTGTGGCAGAATGGGGAATTATCTCTGAAGTGTTTCCACCTTCAATGCGAATAGTCCAAGCATGTTCATCATCTTTGGTGCGTGTAATCATCTGCGTGCGACTGATGGAAGCAATACTTGGCAGAGCTTCGCCACGAAATCCAAAAGTATTTACAGCAAATAAATCTTCGTGTGCCAATTTGGACGTTGCGTGTCGTTCGAATGCTAGAACAATATCTTCTTGTGGTATACCGTGGCCATTGTCACGTACTGAGAGCATCGCACGCCCACCATCTTCAACCGCAATATCAATTCTAGTAGCGCCTGCATCTAAAGCATTTTCAATCAATTCCTTTAAAATGGCTGCTGGGCGTTCAATAACTTCCCCTGCCGCAATTTGATTGATCAAGTGCGGATGTAATTTTGCAATTTTTTGTAGTGGTTTTTGGCTTATCATGTGTGCCACTATATAATGAAATTACTAAAATAAAAATGAGAAGTTCATGAAAATTGCAATTAATGGGTTTGGTCGTATCGGGCGTATGGTGTTACGCAGTTTTGTTGAACAAAAAGTCAGCAATATTCAAATAGTTGCAATTAATGACCTAGGTTCCTTAAGTGATAATGCGCATTTGTTTAAATACGATTCTATTCATGGCCGTTTTAACGGTGATGTGACTACTTCTGACGATTTTCTTGATGTTGGGGGGGCTGGGCTGATGAAAGTTTTGGCTGAACCTAACCCTGAAAATTTGCCTTGGGCTGCAATGGGTGTGGATGTAGTGTTAGAGTGTTCTGGGCGTTTTACAAAACGTGATGCGGCAGCAAAGCATCTTACAGCGGGAGCAAAACGTGTGCTTGTTTCCGCTCCTTGCGATGGTGCTGACATTACCGTTGTTTATGGCATAAACCATACTGCAATCAATGAATCTCATCATATTATTTCCAATGCCTCATGCACGACCAATTGTCTTGCTCCTATTGCTTCTGTTCTTCATAAATCATTAGGTATTGAGTTCGGCTATATGACAACCATCCATGCTTACACTGGTGACCAACGTCTGGTCGATACGTTGCATAGTGATCAACGTCGGGCACGAGCAGCAGCAATGTCCATGATTCCAAGCACAACCGGTGCTGCAAAAGCAGTAGGTCTAGTGCTTCCAGAACTTAAAGGCAAGCTCGATGGCACTTCTATGCGCGTGCCAGTTGCTAACGTTTCGGTAGTCGATTTAAAAGCTGTTGTTTCTAGAGATACAAATATTGATGAAGTTAATCACTATATGAAAGAAGCATCTCAAAACGAACTTCATGGAATTTTAGATTATGTCACCGAGAATCTTGTTTCTATCGATTTTAATCATACACCTTTTAGTTCAAGCTTTGATGCAACCCAAACTCAAGTAGTTAGTAACCGATTAGTGCGCGTGGTTTCTTGGTACGATAACGAATGGGGATTTTCTAATCGTATGGTCGATGTAGTGCGTTATCTAGTTTAAAGAGATTTAACAATATATTGAAGTTTACCAAATTCTCTCCTTAAGCTAGGGTATTTCATAATATTTTTAAGGTATTTTTTTATGCAAAAATCTTTTATTGAAATTCCTGCTGGTCATCCTTTTCCCTTGTATAATCTTCCTTATGGTGTATTTGACTATCAGGGGCAAACATCTATAGGTGTAGCAATTGGTGATTATGTTCTTAATTTAAGTTTGTTGGAAGAAAAGGGCCTATTAAAAGTTGCTGAATTAAAGGGGAAAAAAGTCTTCAATCAACCAACGCTCAACACATTTTTAGAGATGGGTAAGCCATGTTGGAGCGCGGTGCGTAAATTTCTAATGCATTTTTTAGCATCCGATACTTCAGATTTGCGTGATAATCCAGCATTACAAAAAGAGCTTCTTATTCCACAGCAGCAAGTTACCATGAAAATGCCTGTACATGTGGGCGGTTATACCGATTTTTATTCATCACTTGAGCATGCAACGAATCTTGGGAAAATGTTTCGCGATCCAGAGAATCCTCTTTTGCCTAATTGGAAGTATATCCCTGTAGGATATGATGGTCGCGCTAGTGCGATTGTAGTAAGTGGAACAAAAATTAAGCGTCCAAATGGACAACTAAAAATAGGAGATGATGCTCCTATTTGTGCGCTAACACGTCAATTCGATACAGAAATCGAGCTTGGGTTTGTGGTTGGAACAGGTAATGAATTAGGTTGTCCTATTTCAATTAATCAGGCGGCAGATCATATTTTTGGGGCTGTTATCTTATTGGATTGGAGTGCGCGTGATATTCAGCGTTGGGAGTATGTGCCGCTTGGTCCATTTTTAGGAAAAAATTTTGGTACTACCATTTCCCCGTGGATTGTTACAATGGAAGCTTTAGCGCCTTTTAGTACGCCTGGCCCTGTGCAAGATCCAAAGCCTCTTCCGTATCTTTCGCATCAAAACACAAATTTTGATATCGACTTACATCTTCAAATTAAAACACCGAAGATGGATTTATATCAGGAAATTGCTCATACGAACTATAAATATATGTATTGGGACATTGCGCAGCAAGTTGCTCATCACACCGTAAACGGGTGCAATTTGCGGGCTGGAGATATTTTAGGAACAGGCACTATTAGTGGCTCAACATCTGATAGTTATGGAAGTCTTATTGAACTAACATGGGGTGGGCAAAATCCTATCCACTTAGATTCAGGGGAAAGCCGAGTTTATTTGGAAGATAGTGACTCCATGCAAGTTGTAGCTTTTGCTAAAAGAGATGATTTGACCATCGGTTTTGGTTGCGCAGAAGCTACTGTTTTTTGAGTCAGGTAGCATAATGCATTTTTTTTAAAATTTTTTGAAAAAATCTAACCCAAAGTTCATTAATAAAGCATCAAAAGTGCGCAATTTTATAGCGACAAGTAGATTGAAAAGGTGTATTTCTAAAGGCGATAAATCAATGTAATGTTTCATTGCAAGGATTAACATGGCTCCTAGTAATAGCGTCTTTTATGAAGAAGACTTCCTGCCTTCAGCATTGCTTATAAATCAGAATATCAAAAGAATATCAATTTTGGATTCTGATGCGAGTAACCAATCTCTTTTATTTCCTCAAGACGTTGCAATTTTTTTTCTTGATAAAACTTTTTATGTGAAAGGTTTTAATTCTATAGCACTTTATTTTTTGCAGAATTATTTTACCAAATTACAAAAATTTCCAAACGATATACAAGGAAAAGAACTTGATGTTATTTTATCTGCTGGACCTAAATTCTTACAAAGCGCGCTTCAGAATGCATTGAAAGGAAAATCGTGGTTTTCAAAGCCTATTCAACATAAAAAGGGAAGAAAGATAAGGTGGTTGCAATGGGAAGTTTTTCCTTATGCAGAAAAAGCGAAAGACATAATAGGTGTAATTGTTTCCATTAAAGATGTTACTCATCATCAACAATTACTTCTGACGCATAAAAAACTTCAAGATGCAAATGAGCTACTTGAAGGTTTTAATCTTATTATGGCGCATGATCTTATGCAGCCCCTTCGCCAGATTTCTAATTTTGTAGATATTCTTGAAGAAAACAAAAGTGAATTGCCTGCAGATGTATTGTCTATTTTGCGAAAAAGTATAGACCATATTCAAAAATTAAGTGAAGCTGTCACTCTTTATTGTAAGCAAGGGAATTTAGCAGCTAGATCTGAGAAAATTTCCATAAAAAATCTTGTTAATGAAATATGTGCAGATAGCTTAGCAACAGAGAATTTTTTATTTGATTGCAATATCAATGATGACGTATTTGTGCATGCAAACCGTACGTGCATGGTGCAATTATTTCAAAATTTACTTGTCAATGCGATTAAACATAGTACGTGCGAAAAAACTATGATTACGTTGTCGGGAACACGAAAAGATAAAAATTTCTACATGTTTTTTTTACATAATAATGGTGCTTCTTCCGGACATCTTATGAAAAAAAATATTTTTCACCCTTTTCACTCTTTTGCAATAGAAGGGGCTGGTCTTGGGCTAATGATTTGTAGAAAAATTGTTGAGGCATATAAAGGTAAAATCTTTTTTTGTGCTCAAAAAAACAAAGGGGTAACAGTTTGTTTCACTCTACCCATGAGCAATTCAACAGAACAGCGAAAAATAAGTGAGAAAAAACTCCCAGTAAACTGCGAATATATTTTGCGTGAAGTTTAACTCTTAGATATTAAGGCATAGAAAGGTCAAACTTGTGACTGCAGATCAAAAGGATATACTGCTTGGGAGGAAAATAACTCTTTTCCGAAAAAAAATGAACTGGCCATTAAAAACATTGGCGGCTGATTTAAATGTATCCATTCAACAATTGCAACGCTATGAGAAGGGGCTTAATAAAATTTCAGCAATAATGCTCTATCAATTAGCAGGAATTTTTAAGGTGGGAGTAAATTGTTTTTTTGACGAATTTGAAGAGTGTTTATCATCAGAAGAAAATACTTTTAGAGTTTTATTAATCGAAGATAGCCCGCGTGATGAATTTCTTCTTCGCAGAGCTTTAGCTGATTTTCCAAAAAAAGTGCATGTCTATACGATTAATGATGGCAAGGAAGTTTTAAATTTTTTTAATGATCTTTGCCAAGAAGCTGTGAACGTGCTTCCAAAGCCTGACCTTATATTATTGGATCTGAATATCCCTTCTATTCGCGGTCTAGATATTTTGCGTGATATAAAAAAACGAGTTCAGTTATGCGAAATTCCTGTTGTTATTTTAAGTAGTAGTGTTAGCGATGATGATCGTTCTTCTGCTTATAGTTTGCAGGCTAGTGGTTTTATTAGGAAGTCATTTGTCTATAAAGAATTTAAAAATCAACTCTTCCAAGCACTAACGTACTGGATGGATATTGTTGAATTACCACATTATTCAAGACGAACTTAGAACAAATCTGAAATTCTAAGTCAAAAATCGAGGGTGAGCTTTCGCAATTTCATCAAATGCTTTTAATTCTGTCAGTACTTGTCTCATATCTGAAAGACGAATCATATTTGGGCCATCGCTTGGTGCCTGATCCGGATCTTGATGTGTTTCCAAGAACACGCCTGCAATACCTACTGCTATTGCAGCTCTGGCTAATATCGGAGCGAACTCACGCTTTCCCCCTGTTGACTCGCCTTGTCCGCCTGGCTGTTGTACTGAATGGGTTGCATCAAAAATTACTGGATACCCCGTTTGTGCCATAATGCTTAAGCCGCGCATGTCACTAACCAGGGTGTTGTATCCAAAGCTTGCGCCACGCTCACACAGCATCACGTTTGAATTGCCAAATGATTCCATTTTTTTAACAACATTTTGCATATCCCACGGTGCTAAAAATTGCCCTTTTTTAATATTGATTGCTTTTCCAGTTTTTGCAGCAGCTTGTAATAAGTCCGTTTGACGACATAAAAACGCCGGAATTTGCAAGACATCTACGACGTTTGCTGCAAGAGCGCACTGCTCTGGTGAGTGTATGTCTGTTATTACAGGCACTTTGAATGTAGTTTTGATTTCTTCAAAAATTTTAAGGCTTGCTTCAAGACCAAGGCCGCGTGCTCCTGAAATACTGGTGCGATTTGCTTTATCAAAAGATGTTTTGTAAATGAAAGGAATATTAAGTTCTTTACATAAAGTCGTTAAAGTCTCTGCCATCATCATCGCATGATCACGACTTTCAAGAACACAAGGCCCAGCTATCAGCGTGAATGGATTAAGATTAGAAATGTGAAGAGATTGAACTGTAATTGTTTTCATATTTGAAAGATATAATAATTTTTCACACCATAGCAGCATCATAAGAATTCGTTAAGAGTTTAATAAAAGAGATTTTGGCGTTCATGATTTCTTCGGTTATACTTTGAGGAGAATATAAATGAGATTTTTATGAATCCCTTGGCAACAGTAGGCCGACTGTTCTTAAATTTTGTCGCGATAACTGGTAAAATCAGCCTGTTTTTTTATAATTCAATTCGCCATGGAATGCAGCCGCCTTATTATTGGGCGCAAATTTTAAATCAGTTTATTCAAATGGGTTACTTTTCCCTTCCTGTTGTTGGTATGACCGCTATTTTTACAGGTATGGTGCTTGCTCTTCAAAGCTATACAGGATTTGCACGTTTTTCAGCGGAAGGAGCGGTAGCAACGGTTGTTGTTTTATCAATTACTCGTGAATTAGGGCCAGTGCTTGCAGGCTTAATGGTGGCAGGGCGCATTGGTGCTTCTATGGCGGCAGAAATTGGCACGATGCGAGTGACCGAACAAATTGATGCGTTAATTACACTTTCAGCTAATCCATTTAAATATCTTATTTTTCCTCGTATTTTGGCGGGTGCAATTATGTTGCCTCTGCTTGTGATCATTGCCGATTTAATTGGAGTCATGGGTGGTTATTTTATTGGAGTGTATGAACTAGATTTTAATGCGGGTAATTATATGCAACAAACCTTAAAATACTTGGAATCTTCCGATGTGCAGTCAGGCCTTATTAAAGCAACAGTTTTTGGAACATTAATTGCTTTGATGGGGTGTTATCATGGATTTAATTCAGCGAGAGGCGCTGAAGGGGTTGGACGTGCAACAACAAATGCAGTAGTATCAGCTTCAATTTTTATCCTTTTTATGAATTACGTCCTTACAAGCATTCTATTTCAACGGTAATATCTTATGTCACAACCTATTATCTCTGTTAGAAATCTCTACAAAGCATTTGGTGATAATCATGTGCTGCAAGGTATTAGTCTTGATCTTGAGGAACAAGAATCATTAGGTATTATTGGTGGATCAGGTACCGGAAAATCAGTATTAATTAAATGCATTTTAGGACTCATAACTCCAGATGCAGGAGAAATCCTGATTAATGGTGAAGATATGATTGGAGCAAGAAGTGCTAAACGTCAGCAGCTTATTCAATCATTTGGAATGTTATTCCAAGGCGGAGCATTGTTTGATAGTCTTCCTGTGTGGCACAACATTGCCTTCGGCTTAATCCAGGGCCAACGCATGGATAAAAACAAAGCTCGAAAAATTGCGATGGAAAAATTAGAAGCAGTAGATTTGGATGATAAAGTTGCTGATATTTATCCTGCTGAACTTTCAGGGGGCATGCAAAAACGCGTAGCATTAGCGCGCGCAATTGCTACTAATCCCAAAGTTATTTTCTTTGATGAACCAACTACAGGACTGGACCCAATTGTTAGCGGCACCATTAATGATTTAATTCGTAGGTGTGTGAAAGATATTGGGGCAAGCGCTCTAAGCATTACCCATGATATGCATTCGCTTCGTATCATTACTGATCGCGTTGGTTTGTTATTTAAAGGAACATTGGTTTGGACTGGAAAAACCTCTTCTATGGACCGCACGAAAAATCCTTATGTGAAGCAGTTTATCAATGGCCTTCCGCGCGGACCATTTACCGATGGCTAAAGCTGCAATTCGTTTTATATGTCAATCTTGCGGCACATCACACAATCGCTGGAACGGTAAGTGTGAAGGTTGTGGAGAGTGGAATACGCTCGTTGAAGAGGTTGTTGAAAAGAATAGAGCTTTAGTGGCTTCTGCTAACGCGCCTTTGCCTAGTTTATACTCAGTTGATGATGAATCTCTAGTTGATCTTACCAAGTCGCGTTATGTTACGTCGTTTGGGGAATTTAACCGCGTTTGTGGTGGTGGTATTGTTCCAGGGTCAGTGATTTTAGTGGGTGGCGATCCTGGAATAGGTAAATCGACGCTGTTGTTGCAAGTAATTTGCGACCTTTCAAATCATACTTCTTGTCTTTATTTATCAGGAGAAGAATCGGTACAACAGCTTCAAATGCGTGCGAAACGAGTAGGAGTAAAAGCAGAGCACCTACATATTGGTAGTTGCACAAATCTTGAAGAAATTCAAAATTTATTAGCTAAAAATAAAGAAACAAAACTGCTCGTCGTAGATTCTATTCAAACGGTGAGTTCGGATGCCTTAGAGGCAGCAGCTGGATCTGTCAGTCAAGTGCGTGCATGTTCCCAAAGTTTGATTCATTTGGCCAAGAAGAAAGGCATTTCTGTTATCTTGGTTGGCCATGTTACCAAAGAAGGCACTATAGCTGGGCCGCGTGTGCTGGAACACATGGTGGATACCGTTCTCTACTTTGAAGGTGAACGTCACTATGACTTTCGTATTTTGCGTGCGGTGAAAAATCGTTTTGGTGCAACAAATGAGATAGGCCTTTTTGCTATGGAACAGCAGGGATTAGCAGAGGTTACGAACCCTTCAGCCTTATTTTTATCAGATCGTCCTCAAGGTATTAGTGGTACCGCCGTTTTTGCGGGTATTGAAGGAACACGGCCTGTGTTATGCGAAATTCAAGCCTTAGTTTCTAAAAGCTATTTGGGAATGCCTCGTCGTACAACAGTTGGCTGGGATTCGGCTCGTTTATCAATGATTCTGGCTGTTCTAGAAAGTCGGGCAGGGTTTTCTTTTGGTAATCTCGACGTCTACTTGAATGTAGTGGGTGGCTTGAAAGTTAATGAACCGGCAGCCGATTTAGCTGTAGCTGCCGCGCTTATTTCTGCACTAATCAATAAACCCATTGATCCATCTTATGTCTTTTTTGGAGAAATCGGCCTCGGTGGTGAAGTGCGTCCCGTTCACCAAACCGAAGCCCGCTTAAAAGAAGCCGAAAAACTAGGTTTTGTAAAAGCTCTTTGTGCTTCCAAAAAAAACCTAGAATCGGCTTTACCCATTGCTCGTCTTGAGCTTTTGAAAGATCTATCTAAGCAGCTCGGGTAAAATTCACTTGCTATAAAAAGATTTTTTGCCTATAAACGAATGACTAGCGCCCGTAGCTCAATTGGATAGAGCGTCAGACTACGGATCTGAAGGTTAGGAGTTCGACTCTTCTCGGGCGCGCCATCATTAAGATTATTTATTCAAAATCAGGTGATCTATGGCTTTTACTCTCCCTTCTCTGCCTTATGCAAAAAATGCTCTCGCTCCTTATATTAGTGAGCAAACGTTAGATTTTCATCATGGCAAGCATCATCAAACTTATGTAACGAATTTGAATAATTTAGTGCAAGGTACAGAGAATGAGTCAAAAGGATTAGAAGAGCTCATTAATCTTTCCCATGCAAAAGCCGATATGGCTGGTATCTTTAATAATGCAGCTCAAGTGTGGAATCACGCATTTTTCTGGCATTGCATGAAGCCAAATGGTGGAGGACAGCCTACTGGGGCGATTGCCGAAAAAATTAATACAGCTTTTGGAAGTTATGAAAAATTCGCAGCTGAATTTAAGCAAGCAGCACTTACTCAATTTGGAAGTGGATGGGCTTGGCTAGTGCAAGAAGGCGATACTTTAAAAATCATAAAAACGCCAAATGCAGATTTACCAATGGTTCACAACCAGACAGCTTTGCTGACATGCGATGTTTGGGAGCATGCGTATTATTTAGATTACCAAAATCGTCGTGCCGATTTCGTGCAAACGTTTTTGGATCATCTTCTTAATTGGGATTTTGTGAATCAGAATCTTGTTTAGAGCAGTCTGTATCTACGCTGTGTTTCTAAAGTGACAAGTAGAAATTATCTCCTATAAAAAATAAGCGAGAGATTGATAAAATTCTCTATAATTTTTATCCTGTGACCAGCAATAAAAATAGAGAAAAATATGTCAAAAAAAATCAGCTTTTTAGCAATTAGTCTTCTTTGCACAAGCCTTATGGCAGAAGCAGTAAAAGGCACATCGGCAGCAGGACAAGCTCCGGCTCCAACAGTAGCAGCTCCAACCGGAAATGCTCAAGCCCCTACATTACAAATAAATGGTTTCACAGCAATTGTTGCCGGAAAAGCTAGTCAGCAAGATAATACCAATGGTAAGGGTGGTGGACCACACTTAGCAATTGGCTCTTCTAATATATATTTTACAGCAAAAGGTAGCTCAGCTAGTGGCTTTAATTATAAATATCGTGGCGCATTAGAATCTTATCCTGGTGGTAAGAGCGTTTCTGGTGGTAATGGATCAATTTATTTTACCCAAAACTACATTGAGTTTTCTCAAGATAGCTGGGGTATTTTCCAAGTTGGTAACTTAACAGGTCCAGAAGATACGTTGGTTGAAAGTGGTTTCAATCTTTTGCAAGGTGCAAACACTATTGATGGAACATTCACAAACATCGTGAATTTTGCTGAAGGTGTTATTGAAGGCGTGCAAATGGTAGGTCAAACAAGTAAGGCGACAAAAGTTGCATACTATACGCCTGGCATTCAAGTTGGTGGTTCACCGACTGCTGGCGTTATTACATTAGGTATAGCATTTACGCCAAACACAACACGTTTTGGTATGGGTGGCATAGATAACTCTGGCGCGACACCTGATAATGCGTATGGTAATAACCCTGGCCTTTATCCAGATAAAAGTATCGCGGCTTATGGTGTGAATAACATCTCCTTGGGTGCTAACTATAAAGTCGACTTCAAAACCTGGAATTTGGCGTTAGCAGCTGTTTATATTCAAGAAAAAGCTAAACGCGGAAACCCTCGTTGGGTGGAAAACCAAAATATTAACGGCGTAAATGATGGAACTTTAGAATTCTTTAAAATTAAGAAAGCACATCACACTCGTTCGACGCAGTTTACAGCGGCTGTGGGTTCAGGCGCATGGAGATTTGCAACAGGTCTTATTTTGAACAATCGCGCTCGTTTGCCAAAAACATCAAGCTATGGATATAAGGCTGGTGATGCAGGAACAGCGTGGAACGTGGCAGGACAGTACACAATAGGCGCGTATCAGTTTGCTCTGGGGTATTTCAATACTTCTCGTAAATTACCTAATATACCAGGTAATGCCGCTGGTAACCCTGCGTATGGCGCTGTTAGCGGACGTGCAACAAGTGATATCGTTTCTGCAACAATTGATTTTAATGCCTTACAAGGTTTGAAATTCTTTGGTGAAGTTGATGTCTTCAAAATGCGTACTAATGCAAATTATGCGAAGTTCATAGGTAATACGAAGAACTATACAGATAAGTCGATTGTTCCAACAGTAAAGAACTCAGGTGCTGCAGTTATCGTTGGTACAAAGTTAAGCTTCTAGTTTTTTGCTAGGCTTGAAACTAAACCCGCCCATGTGGCGGGTTTTTTATTGCATATGCATAAGTAAAGGAGTAAATGTTTTCATATGTAAAAATTCAAGGAGATTTTATGAAGAAATATTTATTATTGGCTGCGGTATTGGTGGCACAGTTGTTTACAGCCGATTTACCATTAACAGCGCGCTTTATTAACCTAGATGACCTTTCTAACGAGTCATCTATTCATTTGACAATGAAAAACTTTGTTGGGGCTGATACAGAAGAAAAGTGGATTTCTGCAAAAAGCACTATGGAACGCCAAATTGCGCAAAATACAATGAGACGAGTGCTCTTCTTTAGAGGAGAAGAATTAGTTACCTCTGCTCGTTCAGGTCGCATGCCCCTAGGAATGCAACCCTATTTTTGTGAAAACGTAGAGAGTTCTTCAGAAGAGCATAATGCGCTAAGAGGAACGATTGAAATTGATGAGTTAACTAATGAAAGATTAGACATCATTAGGGATACGTATGCTAGTTTACTAACAGAAATTGCAGAAACTCCAAATTATAAAGGGGTAGTTCGTTCGACTGTGCCTCAAATGCCAATAATGCTTGTTACAGATACAGTTCATGCTGCTACCATAATGTTTAGCTCTAATTATTCGGATCTCAATCCAGTTGAAATTCAAGATCAAATCGCAGCAGCAATTATAAGAGATAGAGTTGGGGTCTCCTCTGATGCTAATATTACAGCAGAGGGTTATCCTATATTTCTTATTTCTCAATTAGCCTGTGGTCAGAATGTTGTCGGATCAAGGTCTACATATGTTATTGATCTTCCATATAATGCAGGACGTGAAGGAATTACGCCTACCTTGATTACGCTTTTAAATGCGCCAGCGATAGAAGGAAATCTTGCTGAGCGTTTAGCTCTAATAAGAGATAGGGTTGATGAATATATTTCTAAATTAGCTTAACAAATTGATAGCTAAGTAATATCAAAGGCTCCCCAGAGGGAGCCTTTCTTATTTCTGCAACTCTGCAACGAGCTAACTTTCTCTAGTGCAGTCAGTTTTTGTTGAAAATATATGAGCAAAAGAGTTACCATTTTTTAAGTATAAATTGGAAAAAATCTCATGAAGAAATACCTATTTTTTATTGTATTAATAGTACAACTGTTCGCTATGGAAGAGCCTGTGGTAGAAGTAGTAGCGCCTCTTTTAAAACAATTTACAGGAATCGATGGCAATCTATATATGGTACGTTTTTCAAATGAAGCAGACATCGGTAAAATTCACGAAAAAGAGAGAGAAAAATGCAAATCTCAAATCATTAATAATCAAGTACGTATTGCTATAATAGAAACTATCCAAGAGCCTAAACAATTTGTTCATTTCTTATTTGCTGATCGAATTATTTACGGTATGAATATGAAAACGGCTTTCAGAAATTTTAAGAATAATGATGAACAAGTCACTTGTGTTTTGAGGGCACTTAATGAATTTGCAACTCATAATGGTATACAAAATTTAACAAATAAAGAGGTATTGGTGGGGGAAAATACTAATATTTGGATCAGCCCAGTGCATGCAGCTACTGTTAGGTTCAGTAAGAATACACCATTGATAAACACATATTCTTTTTATGAAGCTTTTGCATGTCTCATAAAAGAATCAAATGCTGTACTTGCGCCCAATGCTGAAATCGCAATCAATTGATTGCCCAATTTTTCTAATGGTGCATAGTGCAGAAGAACCAAAAGATGAAAAATCTGATAAAGTAATAACAGTTCAATTACCTGTTTTGCCAGAATATCTGACAAATAATGGTTGGAAATCAGTTATCTTTGCACGAATCGATGGTCACGCTATTTCTCGATTACCCGCTGATTTTCATGAATTTATCGAAGCATATAGAACAAAAAGAGAAGAAGAACTAAAAATTGAACGTTGGCAGCTCCTGAATTCTAAAGGATTGTTATCTTGAATGGCTTTCTATTCACAGGGAGCCTTTCTTATTTCTGTAAAACCCCATATAATAGCTAGAGCTTAACTTAAAAATAAAAAGACAATGCGCATTTCGGTTGTAAAAGAAACCGCGGAATTTGAAAAAAGAGTGGCGTTAACGCCGGATGTGGTCAAGCGCCTTTGCGATGCGGGGCATGAAGTTGTTGTGGAAAAAAACGCTGGAGAAGCTGCTGGCTTTCCAGATGATAGCTTTAAAGTAGTGGGTGCTAAAATTGGTAAAGTTTTTGCTGATACCGTAAAAGGAGCGCAAGTTGTGGCTAAGGTTGGCCCACTTGAAGAAAAGCAAATAGCGGCACTCGATGAAAATACAGCGATTATCGCCATGCACAAACCGCACGATAATCAAAAACTTTTTGCAAAAATTGCAAAACAAAAAATAACAGCATTCGCTCTTGAATTTGTTCCACGTATTACACGTGCGCAAGCAATGGATGTATTGTCTTCTCAAAGCAATTTGGCCGGATACCGCGCTGTTATTGAAGGCTCTTACGAATTTGATCGTGCATTTCCTTTGATGATGACCGCTGCTGGGACCGTAACGGCTGCCCGAGTTCTTATTATTGGCGCTGGCGTGGCGGGTCTTCAAGCAATTGCAACTGCCCGCAGACTTGCTGCAATTGTTTCTGCGTTTGATGTGCGTGCTGCGGCAAAAGAACAAGTAGAAAGCTTGGGAGCATCTTTCGTTGAAGTTGAGCACAAAGAATCTGGTGAAGGCACTGGTGGGTATGCAAAAGAAATGAGCGAAGCGTATAAAAAAGCTCAGGCCGCGAAATTGCATGAAGTACTAAAGACTCAAGATATTGTTATTACAACAGCGCTTATTCCTGGTAAGCCAGCGCCCGTTTTGATTACAGAAAAAATGGTAGCTGATATGAAAGTTGGCAGCATTATTGTGGACTTGGCTATAGAAGCTGGTGGCAATTGCGCGCTATCAAAGTCAGGCATTTCTACCACAAAAAATGGTGTGAAAATTGTGGCTCATCCTAATATGCCAAGCCGCATCGCTTATAACGCAAGTCAATTGTACGCAAAAAACGTGCTGAACTTTTTAGGCCTGGTGATGGAGAAAAATTCGCAAGCCTTGAAAATTGATTTTGATGATGAAATTATTAAAGCAACGTGCTTATGCCACAATGGCAAACTAACGCACGATATTTTTAAAAGTTAGGAAAGTTTATGGATCTTCAATCAATTGCGCAACAAACAGCACGTCTCAGCGGCTTTGTTCAAGAAATTTCAGGAGAGCTTACCAGCATTGAAAATTCAATTCGTCATGCTGCTGCTACACAAGGTAGTGGAGCAGATCCTTTTGTTCTTGGATTAATGGTTTTTGCTTTGGCGTGCTTTGTAGGGTATTACGTTGTTTGGAAAGTAACGCCAGCTTTGCATTCTCCACTTATGGCAGTAACTAACGCAATTTCTAGTGTGATTATTGTCGGCGCCCTTATTGCAGCAGGACCTTCAACATTTGGCGTTTCATCTACGTTTGGTTTTATCGCGGTTGTGTTGGCATCCATTAATATTTTTGGTGGATTTATCGTGACACAACGTATGTTATCTATGTTTTCTAAAAAGAAATAAGAGCGAATTATGACTCCAACTATCTCTACATTTTTATATCTCATTGCCGGCATATGCTTCATCATGGCGTTGCGGGGTTTGTCATCAGCAGCAACAGCACGCTTAGGAAATATTTATGGTATTTCCGGTATGGCGATTGCTATTTTAACCACACTTCTAACACCTGCGGTTACAAAGTACACAGGTATCATCGCTGCATTAATTATTGGCGGAGCAATTGGTGCATATATCGCCCGTAAAATTAAAATGACTGCTTTGCCACAGCTTGTAGCTGCTTTTCACAGCTTAGTAGGTTTGGCAGCAGTTTTTGTGGCAGCAGCAGCGCTTTATAACCCAACAGCCTTTGGCATTGGTGTGGAGAAAGCAATTTTTACCTCAAGCTTAATTGAAATGAGTTTAGGCACTATTATTGGGGCCATCACCTTTAGCGGTTCCGTAATTGCTTTTGGAAAATTGCAAGGCCTTATTGCTGGTAAGCCTCTTGTCTTCCCTAAACAACATTTATTAAATGCTTCTTTGGGTATTGGCTTAGTTGTACTTATCGCATTTTTTGCTTGGTCACAACATGCTGGTTGGTTCTGGCTAATGACAGTAATTTCTCTTGTGCTTGGTGTATTGCTTATTTTGCCTATCGGTGGAGCTGATATGCCAGTTGTTATTTCAATGCTTAATTCTTATTCTGGTTGGGCGGCGGCGGGTATTGGATTTACACTTAATAATCACTTGCTTTTAATTACAGGCGCTTTGGTTGGTGCATCAGGTGCGATCCTTAGTTATATCATGTGTAAGGGAATGAATCGTTCCATTATTAGCGTGATCTTAGGTGGCTTTGGTACCGATCCAGCTACTGCAACGGCAGCAGCAGAAGCTTCTGATAAGCCTGTAAAATTAAGTAGTGCCGAAGATGCAGCGTACATGATGGAAAACGCCCGAAATGTTATTATTGTGCCTGGTTATGGTATGGCGGTGGCGCAAGCGCAACACGCACTCCGTGAAATGGCTGATATTTTAAAATCTAAAGGTGTTAAAGTTCGCTATGCTATTCACCCAGTTGCAGGTCGTATGCCTGGACATATGAATGTCTTACTAGCTGAAGCAAACGTGCCTTATGATTCGGTGCTTGAGCTTGATGAAATTAACAGTGATTTTGGTTCAACAGATGTGGCATTTGTGATTGGTGCAAACGACATTACAAACCCTGCAGCTAAAACAAATAAAGCATCCCCAATTTATGGTATGCCTATTCTTGACGTAGAAAATGCGCAAACTGTATTCTTTGTGAAAAGATCATTAGCATCGGGGTATGCAGGTGTTGATAATGAGCTTTTCTATCGCGATAACACCATGATGGTGTTGGGCGATGCAAAGAAAGTGTGTGAAGAGCTTGTCAAAGCTTTGAAAGGCGGAGGCCACTAAATAGTGCTTCCTGTTATTTATGGCTGCGAAGGCCTAAAGCTCACTAAAGATGAACAGTACTTTTTTAATAAAGCCCAACCATTGGGCTTTATTCTTTTTGAGCGTAATTGCCAATCACCCGAACAAGTGAAAGCGTTAATAGAGCAGCTTAAAGCCTGTGTAGACCACCGAAATGTCCCTATTTTGATTGATCAAGAGGGGGGGCGTGTCGTGCGATTAAAGCCACCTCATTGGTTGCCACGTCCAGCTGCTAAAACATTTAGATCGGCAAAAGCCGTATATGATAATGCGCTATCGATGGCACAAGAGCTTCTTGAGTTAGGGATTAATGTAAACTGCGCTCCATGTGCTGATTTATTAATTGAAGGAGCTGATGATATCATTGGTGATCGTGCTTTTAGTAAGGATCCTGACAAAGTAACGAAATACAGTTTAGCTATGCTAAAAGGTCTTGAAGATGGCGGCATTACGGCGGTTATTAAACATCTTCCAGGACACGGGCGTGCACCGGTTGACAGTCATGAAGAACTTCCTGTTGTAGATACTAATTATGCAATTTTGCGACAAACAGATTTTGTTCCTTTCAAAGAATTAGCTTCTGCTAGCAAAGAAGCATGGGGTATGACGGCTCATGTCATTTATTCTGATATTGATGCGGAAAATGTTGCGACCCACTCGAGCATTGTTATTGAATCTATTATCCGCAAGGAAATTGGGTTTAAAGGATTCTTAGTAAGTGATTGTCTAACTATGAAAGCGCTTACAGGAACTTTCGAAGAAAAGGCGAAGAAAGCATTATTAGCCGGATGCGATACTGTTCTTATGTGTAAAGGCACTATAGCGGAATATGAAGAAGTTGCGCGTGGGTGCAGATTTTAAAATCTGAAATTCCTTGAAAAATAGTTGACGCATTTCTATATATCATTTAAAAGAAATTTCATTTTAATTTTGAGGATTTTATGAAAAAAGTTGCGTATTGGCTGATTGGGTTCTTAATTAGCTCGACATTTTTTTCTTTGATGGCTGGGGATCAAAAAGACGTGGATTTTTGTCGGCTTTACATGGAACGCCTAACTCCGATTCAAGGGTATGTAGGAGGAAAATTAGAACGATTGCCTGAAATGATGGCGCGTAATATGAAGAATATTTCTGCAATGGAAGTGGGAATTAATGGCCGAAGGAACATTACTTCGGATTTTAAGCCACTGTTTAGTCGCGGTTCATCTAAAATTAATCAAGAAAAAGCACGCGCGTTATTCACTGCATTTGAAGCTAGAGAAATTCAAATGTATCAACATCTATTTGCACAAGCTGATTCTGTGATTCATTATCAAAATTCACGACCCACCCCTGATGCGACAGCAAACCAACAGGCCCAATTTTTAACGTGCTTTGGTTATTCTGTTCCTATTTTTCCAGAAGAATCTCCTGAAGACGTTCATCGTGTGTTTGCATTAGCATTATCTATTCAGTCAGAAGCCCAAAACCTCAAAGTATTGAACAATTTCTTAATTGATCGTTTTAATTGGGATAATCATTCATTAGCGGCATATTTTACCAACCAAGGGGGGGCTGGTGGCCGAGTCAAACAAGAAGCGCTGGATGTTCTTGCCGCTTATGGCCTTAATCATGATCCAATAGCTGCAGAATGTACATTTTTAGAAGCATCGGTTCCTAGCGACTATACAAAATACTACGATTTTTGCCCAAAATATGAATTGATGGACGTAGAAATAAACGCGATGCCTCGGGGTAAAGAATATAAAAAAGTAAGAGAGCAAATTACAAAACAAGATGTTTTAGCGGCTGCAAGATCAAGAGGTGATGCTAGGCGAGCAACTCTTCTACCACCAGCTGCTGCATCAGAATATGATCAGCCCTTGCCTTCTATTATTGCCACCTCGGCAGTAACAGCTGCGGTGACCGCCGCCGTTGCAGATGAAAATGAAGTTGCTGTTGTGTTGCCAGTTTTAGTGTCTGCTTTTACATTAGCTGAGAATGAATTTTTGACTGGTATAAATGTAGCCATGGAAACTATTCAGGTAGGTCAACAAGCAGCCTATAGCAGCGAGCAAAGATTTGGTGGTTTTTCAGAGCGTGAGCGAATCATGGCTTATGGCAGTGAAGTGAATGATTTTATTGGTATAGCAAAACGAAACGCTATTGATGCAATGCTTAAAGGTCAGCTGAGAAAGCGCGGTATTGTTGTGCCTGACATTCGGCACATAGCAAAAGAAACTAAACGCGGGTATGACGCTGCTAAAGTTTATTTGAATGATTGGATCCGTGAAAAATCTCAGGAATTATTTTTTGATGTATCTAGAGTGATAGGGGGGATGTCGTATACCGTAGGGAAGGCTATTCGAGCTGTTCAAGCTGACTATCATACAGACCTATTAAACACTTTTTGGATGCTGCCTGCTATGAGTGAAAGGTATGACGTTACTCAAAACCAAGCGCAAAAAGATCAAATAGCATCGCTACTTGTGTTAAGCTTTAACATGATGCATGAACACGAAGAAGCATGTGGAATAGGAGCTAGAGGTCGAAACCTTTTAATGCAAATGGCAATGTTGAACTTCTTCAAAGATTTCGATCCCCATCTATAAGTTGAATAACGTGGTAGCTACATTTTTTGTAGCTGCTTCACGATGCGGAATATGAAGATGTTGCGCGTGGGTGCAGATTTTAAAAATATTTCCTCTAAATTTCACTAGTGCTGATTTTATTTGTGTGCTAGATAGCTATTATATTTCAAACGTTGGTGTTGTATGACTAAATTTATATTGTGCGTAGTGATTAGTTTATGTAGTGGTGTGTTTTCAATGTCACTGACTTATAAGGATGCCGAATGGGTATTGGAGGAGATGAGGGGTGCGAACCTTAGAGAAATACCAAAAGCAGCTGGGTTTGTTGCTAAAAGAGATGCATATAATTACATTGATGAACTGAAAAAAAGCCTATCACCAGCAGGCTGTTGGTTCATCAACACGTGTGATGAAGGTGCGCGAGGTTTGTATTTTGAGAACTTCCGTGTTTCAAGGGTTGATCGGTATTATTATGCTGTCAATGAAACTCATATTGCTGAAATTCCTAGAGCCGCTTTAAGAAGGCAGCTAGGTGAGTGGTGCATTGATAGAATTAGCCTAGCTGATACATTTAGTTCATGGATGGGACCTAAAGATAGATTTATGGTATGCGACTCAGAAAGCTTAAGCGAAATTGCAGCTTATAGAAAAGAGTACGCCTTACTAGAAAAGAATGAGAAGAAAGCCTGCATGACCTTGTATCTTCGGGAGCCATTTCTTGCATATTTGAAAGAGCTAAAAGAACAAGAATTAGGAAGTTCTGTCGAAATTGTGGATGCTTTTGAACCGGTTGTTGATCTGAAAATGAAGGTAGCTGCGCGTCGAGGTGATGATTTTATTAATGTTGATGGAAGCTGTATTTATGCTAAGGAAGTAGTAGGAGATGATTTAGCAATAGTAGAAGAATCAAAAGCTAATGGCGAGGGGTAATACTCCTTCGCTTATTACAATTTCACAAGGATTTAGCGCTCTCATACGATATGGGGGCGCTATTTTTAAATGGGGTAATCTCTTGTAAAGTGGTCGAAGAGTTTCTATATATCGTTTACAAGAAATTTCATTCTAAAATTGGGAATTTTATGAGAAAAATCACGTGTTTAGCTTTTGGAGCACTAACAAGCTTGGGTTTCTTGTATTCTGCTGCTTTTGAGGAAACTTCAGCATCAGCGTCTGCAAGGCCTTTACAAAAAGTCTTTGATGAAAAATTACATGAAATTATAGAAAGACGCTTGGACACACCTGATCTTTCTGGCAGTGAATTTTTTCCAACTGCATATAAAAACCGAAATATAGATATTTCCACTATTCATAGCCAAGCGCATTTATGGCCAGAGCAATATCGTAAAGCTATGTTTAAATATGGTTTATTGAATGATTATATAGATAAGTATTCCGGGTTTCTCGCAATAATCCAAGGAAAAGAAGATATATTTAAGAAAAAGCTTTTTTCCAATATAATGTTTCATAAATCAATAAAAAGAGATCCAGAGATTGCTGAGAGTAGATTTAAAATGAGCTGTGCCTTATATCTGGCATTTCAAGAAGGACTTCACCAAAATGAACAGCTTCTTTCTATTGGTGCAAATTATCTGAAACATAAGATAAGAGAAGAAGCTATTTCTGCACAAGAACGAGAAGCAAAAGTTTTTGATGCCTCTTTAAAATCTCGAGAAAGAGCGCGTGGTGATTTATTGCAAGATTTAGCTTGGACAATAACGCGTAGAGCTTGTGAGATTATGCAATCAACAGTTTGTAATTTTATTAAGGAAGATAGTGAATTTCAAGCATTGGTAGCCCAAAAAGAACAATTTGAAAAGGACTATTCAGAAAATTTATCAGAATTTTTAACGGATAATGAGTTTATGGCTGAGGTTGGCGCGCCTTATAGGCAGTGTCTGGAGAGATTTGAGAAATATGTGCAAGCAACAAGACAATTTTTTGCAATGTATACTCCGATAATATCTGACTTCGACCCAGCAGATTTTCAGACTCTAGAATTAATACATTTAGGAGTCGAAGATATTAGAACAGTGCCACGTAACTTAAGAGAAGTTGTTGATTCTGAAACGCACTAAGTAGTCATGATGAGATATATAAACTTGAGCATTTCATGTATCTCATATCACTTTCTTCAGCCATTTTTTAATTTCACGATTTTCCGTTGCTGTGTGTTCATTGTTGGAATTATTTGGACGATCTATATCATTTGGTACAAAGCTGTACAGGCCGATAAGCGACGTTAACGCGGCTCCAAATAACAACGCGCCGAGCCCAATAAATGATGTTACATTTTCGCACACATAAGCTGTAAATAAGTACATTAATGAATGCGAAAATGCCCACACAAATAAAAGATTAGTGTATCTACCAAAAACAGGGAAACTCCGATTAATAATAGGTGCATAAGGTGTTAAGCCTTGCCCCAGCACTCCAATAATTACTTGTACAATAAAAATGCTTAACGCTGTGTGATGCTTATAAAAAAACACAATTAAAGGTATCGAACATAAAGCAATAATTAACTTTGTTCGTGCGATATTGAATGGATGAAATTTCAAGCCAAGCAATCCATATCCAACTTCTGCGCACATAATGATAAATAGGACCAATGTTGTTTGCGCCATTACATAATTAGCTTCAATGCCGAGCTGATTTATCAATACAGATGGAAGATACGCTAAACAAAAATAAAATTGAACGGCAGGAAAGAAATACATCGCAAACAAAGCAGGAATATTGCGATTTTTATAATTAATAGTTTTATAAAGATCCGAAGCTCTTTTCTTTTGAGTCTTTGCATGAAGGGTCTTTAAAAATTCAGGTGTTTCTTTTAGCGTTTTTCTGGCGATAGTGCCAAGCACCGCGACGCCGGATCCCAGATAAAAAGGAATCTTCCAACCATTTTCGGGAGATAAAAATAAACATAAAGCCCCAATTCCACAAGCAACTAATCCTCCCAACGAACATGTAGCTTCAACCAATGCACTACAAAAATAGACTTTAGGTTTAGGAACTGTCTCGGTAATAAATACATCGGCTGCAATACATTCTCCACCGGATGCAAATCCTTGCACTAATCGCATGGATAAAAATAACCCAGCAGAAAAAATGCCCCATTCTGCGTAAGAAGGAATATTCGGAATAATTAGGCAAGAAAAGGACATGAGAAATGTTGTTGAAACAAGCACAGGAACACGTCCTACAAGGTCACCTATATATCCCCAAAATAATGCTGCTAGTGGTCTAATGCAAAATGACGAACAAAACATAAATGTGGTCAGTAATACTTTATTAGAAGCATTTGGTGGAATAAAAACTCCAGAGAGCACAATGGTTAAATGGGCAGCTAAAAGTAAATCAAAAAAGTCTAAAAAATTTCCGATGAGAACAATAGCAACGGACTTTCTAGTTTCTACTGGAAGGGAAGAGGAAGATGGCATTTTTAGTACTCCATAAAAGCCACATATAGTTCAAATAGCATACATACGAGTGTCTGTATACCTTGTGCATTATGCAGAAAAAGAAAAACTGGAAATTCTTTAAGACGATGCTTAATGAGTTTTCTCAAATTCTATTGGCTTTAAAAGCTTAAACATGATCGGCTCTTCTTTTAAGTATTGAAGAAGAATCTGTTGATTCAAAATCGGTTTATTTTTATCCAAAGCATGTTGCTGAACTGGTCCAGTTATTTTTTCTCCTTTTTGATTTACAGCAATGCTTTCAGGGGTAGCATATTCAAGAGTGTACATATATCCATATGCTGCATCGTATTCTACTTGCGTGATGGTCGCTGTTGTATATGCCCACTCATCTTTTAAAGATTCTTGATGTGAATCACACGAGCCTAACAAAATACCAATTAGCAAAAGAAGTGAATGAAACATTTGAAATGTTGATCAAATAATATGTATCTATGCTATTTAATTTTTGACAAGTTGCCAATAATTCTTTATTGCTAATGCAAATACCAGGGGTGCTCAAATTGAGCTGAGAGGCGTGTGCCAACCCTTATAACTTGATCTGGTTAATACCAGCGTAAGAAGGTTTTATGAAAAAAACTCGTCTTGCCACGTGTTTGGCAAATATTTTAGATCATTTTGATACGTCTCTATACGGATTCCTGGTGCCAATTCTTGCGCCTTTATTTTTCCCAAAAAATGATCAGATTATCATTTTGCTCCAAGGATATGGCATTATGATAGTGGGGTTTATTACGCGCCCTTTAGGGGCTTGGTATTTTTCCAAAAAAGCAGATGCAAAAGGCCCGCATCAAGTGCTTACCACTACAGTTCTGGGCATGACAATGACAACACTCTGCTTTACATTATTATGCCCTTATGAGAGCTGGGGTGTGGGCAGTGCAGCAGGATTGTGTTTTTTGCGTGGTATGCAAAATTTCTTTGGGGCTGGCGAAACAAGTATTGCAGGCTTATACATTTTAGAAAATTCAGAGCCTTCACAACAGCATCCGCTTACAAGCATCTACCTTAGTAGTACGATGATTGGAATTCTGCTTGCGTGTTTTGTCTCTAGTATTTTATTTTATAGTGATATGCCACAGATGTATTGGAAATGGCCATTTTATGGATCTATTTTCACGGGCTTTGCTGGTTGGTGGTTGCGCCGTCAAAATAGTTTGAAAACATTCCATAAAAAAACTTTTAATAAAAAAAGTGATTGGAAAACGATTATTAAGCTTATCCCTATCACGGGGTTTTCGTACATGTTGTATTCGATTCCTTTCGTATTTTTTAATAGTTTCGCATCTCTTGTTACAAATATTGAAATGAAAGATTTGATGACTTCTAATACGGCACTTATGATGGTTGACCTTGGACTTCTTGCGCTATTTGGGCATATATTACGTAACGTGAGTGCGCAAAGAATTCTACAATTTATTTTGATTCTAAGCATGGTGATAATTCCTTTCCTATTCTTGGTAATGCCGCAAATGAATTTGATGGTATCTATGTTTATTCGTTTGATTTTTATTATTTTAGGTGTAGCTTTTTGTATTCCTTTGCATCGTTGGTATATGGAAAAAATTCCTGAACAGAATCGCTATTCAACGACAGCGATTGGATATGCTATTGGATCAGAAATTTTTGGACGAAGTTTTCCTGCCGTAGGTCTTGCCTTGTGGCATATGACACAACAAGTTGTTATGCCTGGAATTTATATTGTCTTTTTGGGAATCTTGGCATTTTTGAGTATCTCCTCTCTACCTAAACAACTGAAAGTTCGCTATAAATAAAGTTAATTCGTAAAAATTTTGATTATATGTCGCAGTCTTCTTTATCAAGTGTTTATCGTACTCATACCTGTGGTGAACTTCGTGAATCTCTTGTGGGTAGCCAAGTTCGTATTTCTGGATGGGTGCACCGCAAGCGTGATCATGGTAACTTAGTATTTATCGATCTTCGTGATCATTATGGTCTTACGCAATGCGTGCTTGAGCAAAATTCTTCGGCTTTTAAAATTGTTGAAGGTTTAAAAAATGAAACAGTTGTAACATTCGATGGCAAGGTTGTTAAGCGTGATGCGGAAGCGATTAATGATAAAATGCCCACGGGGAATATTGAATTAGTTATTGAAAAAGCTACCGTGCAATCTGCTGCTGAAATGTTGCCTTTGCAGGTTAACGCTGATACAGAATTTCCTGAGGAAACACGTTTAACTTATCGCTTCTTAGATTTGCGCCGCGATAAATTGCACCAAAATATTGTGCTTCGTTCTAAGGTTATTCAATCGATTCGTAATCGCATGGTGGCCCAAAACTTTTTAGAATATCAAACACCAATTTTAACATCATCATCACCAGAAGGGGCGCGTGACTTTTTGGTTCCAAGTCGTATTCATCCAGGGCATTTTTATGCGCTACCTCAAGCGCCGCAGCAATTTAAGCAGCTCCTTATGGTTGCAGGTTTTGATCGATATTTTCAAATTGCGCCATGTTTTCGCGATGAAGATGCGCGAGCAGATCGTTCTCCAGGTGAATTTTATCAGCTCGATATTGAAATGTCGTTTGTCACACAAGAAGATGTTTTTAACGCTATTGAGCCTGTTCTAACAGGCGTATTTGAAGAATTTGCCAATGGAAAAACTGTAAGTACACATCCTTATCCACGTATTGGTTTTGATGAAGCAATGCTAAAATATGGTAGTGATAAACCAGATCTTCGTAATCCCTTATTGATAGCTGATGTATCAGAAGCTTTTAGAGATTCAGGTTTTAGTATCTTTGCAAAAATTGTAGCTGGTGGTGGCGTGGTGCGCGGTATTGGTGTGCCAGATACTGAAGCTCAACCAAGAAGCTTTTTTGATAAGTTAAATGCGTGGTCGCAAGAAGTTGGTATGCCCGGGCTTGGCTATATAACCTTTGCTGCTGATGGAGCAAAAGGACCAATAGCCAAATTTTTAAATGATGATCAACTTAATATGTTGCAAAAACAGTGTAACGTTGGAGTTGGGGCAAGTGTATTTTTCGTGTCGGATACAAAAGCCATGAAAGCCGCAAAAAATGCAGGCTTAGCTCGTACAAAAATCGCACAAGATCTTGATATCATTGAAAAAGATTGCTTTAAGTTTTGTTGGATTGTTGATTTTCCAATGTATGAACAAGATGAAGATACAGGCAAAATTGACTTTTCCCATAACCCGTTTTCAATGCCGCAAGGCGGTCTTGAGACATTAAATACAAAAAATCCGCTTGAGATTAAAGCATACCAATATGACATTGTGTGTAATGGTATTGAGTTATGTAGCGGGGCGATTCGCAACCATTTGCCAGAAGTGATGTATAAAGCATTCGAAATTGCCGGCTACACAAAACAAGATGTAGAAGATCGCTTTGGTGGGCTTTTGAATGCGTTTAAGTTTGGAGCGCCACCTCATGGTGGATGTGCTCCCGGCGTTGATCGTATTGTGATGCTTCTTGCGGATGAGCCAAATATTCGTGAAATTATTGCATTCCCACTAAATCAGCAAGGACAAGATTTGTTGATGCAAGCACCATCTCTTATTGAGAATGAGCGTTTAAAAGAACTGCATGTAAGAGTGCAGTTACTACCTCAAAAGGTTACTGTAAAAGAGTAATTAATTTATGTAAAAAGTGCAGCTCAATTGCTTTAAGCAATTGAGCTTTTTATTTATTTCTTTTTAGGTTGCTCTTTTGCAATCATGCTTTCATCAACAAATTGCTTTGGAACGGAAAGCTCATAAAGGCCTTCTGTTTGAAGTGCCTGAGCAATACGCTCTTCTTCCTCATCAAGGGCTTTACCATGTTTCACATTGAAATAAAGCAATAATGGAGATGCCACGAAAATAGATGACAATGTTCCAATAATTAAGCTTACAAGGATAGGCAATACAAATACCGCGATAACAGGGCCGCCAAATAAGAACAAAGCAAGAACAGAAAGGAAAGTCGTTACAACGGTCAAAATGGTACGTGACAATGTTTCGTTGATACTTTTGTTTAGAATTTCAATTAAAGTAATTTTTCGATAGCGCTTTACATTCTCACGAATTCTATCAAGTACAACGATAGTATCATTAATGGAATATCCTGCTGTAATCAAAATGGCGGTGATTGCTGTCTCGTTAAATTCGAGAGGAAACAGCGAATACATTCCTAAAATGAGAAAACAATCGTGGGCAAGCGCAATAATAGCGCAAATACCAAAGCGCCATTCAAATCTGAAAGCAACATAAATCATAATGCCTAGTAATGCATACAGAATCGCCATTAAGCCATTATGTACCATTTCGTCACCTACTTTGGGTCCAACCGTTTCGATCTTTCGGTATTCAACGCCATCTCCGAGAATAGCTTTAATATTATTAACTGCTGATTCTGGAATGTTTGCTTTTCCTTCAATATTTTCGAACTTAATCATTAAATCTTGAGGAGAACCAAACTCTTGAATAGCAACTTCACCGAGTTTTAAAGGTTCGAATTGCTCACGTAGGTGATGAATGTTAGGACTACTTGGCATGCGCACTTCCATTACAACGCCACCTTTAAAATCAATGCCGTAGTTTAGTCCTTTGAATAAAAGACTGCTCATGAAAATAAGAGTAGAGATAATCACAATAGAAAAAGTGATTTTACGCTTACCAATAAAATCAAAATTGGTATTATGCGGAACAAGATTTAAGATAGCCATGATTTTTCCTAAATAGGCAAAGAATTAATTTGTTTATTTTTAAACCACCAAGCGGTTATTAGCTTTGTAACAGATAATGCTGTAAACATCGACACAGAAATACCAATAGCTGTTGTAACAGCAAAACCGCGAATTGGACCAGACCCAAATTCGTATAGTACTGCTGCAGCGATAAGGGTGGTAAGATTTGAGTCAATGATGGTCGTCATTGCACGTTCAAATCCAGCCTCGATAGCTTGTAAAGCAGCAGTACCGGCTCGGATTTCTTCCTTAATTCTTTCATAAATAAGTACGTTTGCATCAACGGCCATACCAATTGTCATGGCTATGCCAGCGATACCAGGAAGCGTTAGGGTTGCTTGCAAGAGTGATAGTCCCGCAAATAACAAAACCATATTAAATATAAGGGCGACATTTGCAAAAAAACCAAATGTTGAGTATCCAAGGAACATGAATATAGACACTAGCAAAAAAGCAATAATAGTAGCATTACGGCCATCGTGAATAGAGTCAGCTCCTAGACTTGGTCCAACTGTTCTTTCTTCAACAACTTTCAAAGGTGCAGGGAGAGAGCCTGCTCGTAATAGAAGTGCAAGTTCATTTGCTTCTTTTATACTTCTAAAGCCACCTGAAATTTCAGCATTTCCATTGGGAATAGCTGATCTAAATACGGGTGCCGTTAATACCTTTCCATCCAGAACAATCGCAAACTGTCTGCCAATATTATTTGCAGAGATTTCTGCGAATTTACGGGCTCCAACATTATTAAAACGTAGGGCTACACCAATTTCTCCTGTTTGAGAATCAGTTGTTGCTTGCGCATCAATAAGGTGTTCTCCACTTACCGAAATTTGATTTTTTACAGCGATCTTGTGTGCGCCTTCATCACCATTTCGTATATAATCCATCATTGTAGAATCTGGTCCGGCGTGACCTGTATTTTGAGCTCCGCTGTCTACCATATGAAAACTCATTTTAGCCGTTTGACCTAATCTTTTTTTGACTTCTTGTGGATCGTCAACGCCGGGTAATTGCACAATAATGCGATCAGACCCTTGACGTAAAATGCTAGGTTCTTTTGTTCCAGTCTCATCAATACGTCTACGAATTACCTCAATTGATTGTTCTATAATTTGCTTTGAACGATTTTGTGAAACAATAGGGTCAACGCTGATAGTGACATGCCCGTCCTCTGTAACATTCGTTAATAAAGCGGAGTCAATTTTTTTTATGATGGCACTAATTTTATGTTGATGTGTAATATCTCTCAGTTCAAGAAAAAGAGTAGGGTTATTTTCTCTTCCTTCTATGCGAAGATTTAGATAGCCAATGTTTTCTTTACGCAACGAGCTACGCACATCAGCTAGAAGGTTACTTAAAAATTCTGCATTAACAGTTTTTAAGTCAACCACTAGCTGAAGGTGCGAACCACCTCTTAGGTCAAGACCAAGACTAACGGTATGTTGTAGCCAGCTAGGAAACTTCTCAAAAGTTTCATTGCTTACCATATTTGGTAAGCAAAAAATAATCCCAGCCAGACAAGCTCCAATAATTGTAATTTTTCTCGTCTGAGAGAAACCAAATAATATCATTACTTTCAATCACTTATTTTTTAGATTTTTTCTTCTTCTTATTTACAGGTTTTGTGACTGGTTTTGCAATTTTTTTCATCGCCGGTTTTGATTTTGTTGGTTTTACTTTATTTGGAGCTATCTTAGCTTTTGCTTTTGGCTTTGCTGGGCTAACTTTTTTAGGTGCTAACTTTAGGGCAGGGGTAGATGCACTTTTTGTTGCTTCTGCTGCTGACTTAGTTTTGCTAAGAACTTCCGTTACGGTAGCTTTAATAACCCGAACTTTGACATTGTTTGCAATTTCTACGCTGACTTCGTTTTCGCTGACTTTATCAACAGTTCCTAAAATCCCGCCTGCTGTAACTACGTGGTCACCTGAGCGTAGTGTTTTAAGCATATCTTGATGAGCTTTAGCTTTTTTTTGTTGAGGTCTGATAAGTAGAAAATAAAAAATAACGAATACTAGGCCAATTGGTATGAAATGCATCATATCAGACATTCCTGATCCTCCATTAGCAAACAACGTTTGCGTGCCTATAATTAGGGCTAATATCAAACTTTTCACAAATCTCTCCTTTTGTAATTTAAATTTTAATACATTTATAGCGTAACAAAAATTATGGTAGATTCCCAGAAGATATTTAAGATTTTAGAAAAATATATAATGAATTTTATTTTTGAGTATTATAATTGGATTAAAGTTGTACATATTGTTGCTGTTATTTGTTGGATGGCGGGACTATTTTACTTGCCAAGACTTTTAGTCTATCACACTGAATACCCAAAAAATGGTGAAATGCTAGTAATTATGGAGGAAAAACTATTTCGCTACATCATGCAACCAGCGATGCATGCTGGAGTTCTTTCTGGCGGGTTGTTGCTTTTTGTGCCAGGTCATGTATTTGAACCCTGGGTTCATGCAAAACTAACTTGCGTATTTTTCTTAATTGTGCTTCACTTCTGCTTGGATTATTGGAGAAAGCAGCTTAAACAAGGTGTGTGCTCCAAGTCTTCTAAGTTTTTTAGAACTATCAACGAGATTCCTACAGTTCTTCTAATTTTAATAATTATCTTTGTCATAATAAGGCCTTTCTGAGAGATTTTATGCATTTACAAGATTTGAAAAAGAAATCACCATCTGAACTTTTAATGATTGCCGAGCAGCATGACATTGAAAACGCAAGTAGTTTGCGTAAGCAAGATTTAATGTTTGCTATCTTAAAAAAATTAGCAGAGAAAGAAATTGCAATTTATGGTGATGGCGTCATTGAAATTTTGCAAGATGGGTTTGGCTTTTTGCGCTCACCTGAATCAAATTATTTACCAGGTCCTGATGATATTTATGTTTCGCCAAATCAAGTGCGTAGGATGGGTTTGCGTACGGGAGATAGCGTGGAAGGCGAGATTCGTGCGCCTAAAGAAGGTGAGCGTTATTTTGCTCTTGTGAAAATAAAAAAGATCAATTTCGCTGAGCCAGAAGAAATTCGACATCGCATTAACTTTGACAACTTAACGCCTTTGTATCCCGATAAAAGGCTAAATCTCGAATTTGAAGACGGTAAACCCTCTAAAGATTTTACTTCCAGAATTATTGATATGGTTGCGCCTATGGGTATGGGGCAACGAGCGCTGATTGTCGCTCCTCCAAGAACGGGAAAAACAGTGATGTTGCAAAGTATTGCTCATTCAATCACGACAAATCATCCAGATGCATATTTAATTGTGTTGTTGATCGATGAGCGACCTGAAGAAGTAACAGACATGGCAAGGTCTGTTAAAGGAGAAGTCGTAAGTTCGACATTCGATGAACCGGCTGCGCGCCATGTGCAAGTTGCTGAAATGGTTATTGAAAAGGCAAAACGATTGGTTGAGCAAAAAAGAGACGTCGTTATCTTGCTGGACTCTATTACTCGCCTGGCGCGCGCATATAATACAGTTGTTCCATCATCTGGAAAAGTTTTGACAGGTGGTGTAGATGCAAATGCCCTGCAACGCCCGAAACGCTTTTTTGGTGCTGCACGTAATATTGAAGAGGGTGGTTCTTTGACAATTATTGCAACGGCTCTGGTGGATACAGGTTCGCGTATGGATGAAGTAATTTTTGAGGAATTTAAGGGAACTGGAAACTCTGAAATCGTTCTTGATCGTAAGCTTTCAGATAAAAGAGTATTCCCAGCAATTGATATTAATAAATCAGGAACTCGTAAAGAGGAATTGTTGGTGAATGAAAAGGCCGAGCTTGCAAAGATGTGGGTATTGCGCCGTATACTTAATCCAATGGGTACAGTTGAAGCAATGGAATTTTTATTGGACAAGCTGAAGTTCAGCAAAAATAATCATGATTTTTTCCAAACAATGAATACTTAAAAGAGAATAAGGTGCTTTCGATAAAATATAGCCTCTATGACTGTTTTGCTGATAGGTCATTTGCGGGCCATACAGCAGCAATTGTTGAGGTGCCTCAGAAGCCAGAATATGAGCTTGCAAAGAAAGTTTCGGTTGAGTTGTGTCAAACTATCACATGTTTTGTTTGGCGAGAAAAAAATCGAATACAGGTTGAAAGCTTAGCAAAGGATGGTGCTGTTTGGTTAGTCAATCATGGATTGTTAGGTGTGGCAAAGCATTTTGTAAAGGAACAAGATGTTTTATATTCAGCAGACGCTAAGTTTGAGGTGAGAGTGTCGGACGACTCTGTCTCCATTGCTATTCCAAGACAAGAGCTAAACTTAATGGAGATGCCAGAGCGCTTAAATCAAGCGTTTGATGTTGTGCCAGTGTCTGTTCGAGAAATTGGAGCAACTTGCTTAGTTGAGTTACGCACAGTAAAGGAAGTCATTGACTTGGAGATCGATTTTAATAGAATATCAAAGCTTGATTATGACCGAATAGTGATTACAGCAGAAGATGATACAGTTTCTTTTGATTATGTGTATCGTTATTTTTCACCTAAACACAGTGTTAATGAGAATAATGGAAGTCTTTATGTGCAGACATTCTTGCCGATATTTTGGCAAGAGCGTTTGGGAAAAAATGATTTTTCTTTTTGGCAGCCAAGTGTTCGTAAATCTTCCGGGTATGTAAGTGTTGAAAAAAATTGTATTCGGCTTGAAGCTCCAGTTAGGAAAATTTTTGATGGTACATTAAAAGTTTTATGAAACTTTTATACATAGTGGCGAAAGCAGAATATTTTCTAAGCCATAGGCTTTCTTTGGCCGAAAAGGCGAAGGCTTCTGGTTTTAATATCGCTGTTGTGACAACTCCATTTAAGAAGGGTGATCATAGAAAAATCATCGGGATAAAGCGGTTTCCTGTGAAATTCAAGCGAGGTAGCTTAAATATCTTTGCTGAATTGAAGGTGCTTTTCTCTTTATATAAGGCGTTCAAAAAGTTTAAGCCGTCACTTGTGCATAATGTTGCTTTAAAGCCTGCTTTATATGGTGGGGGGATCGCTAGGATTCTTAAGATTCCCAGAGTCAGCTCCATAAATGGTTTTGGTTATATTTTTACATCGAATCAAATAAAAGCAAAATTACTTAAACCTATAGTTAAGCTGGCTATCAAAATTATTTTGGGTGATTCGAGTTCTTGCATAATGGTGCAAAACCAACAAGACTACGATACCTGCAAGAAATTGTTGCCTAAAAGTTTAGTATGTCTTGTTTCAGGCTCGGGGGTTAGCATTAGGAATTTTTATCCTGTAAAACATGATCCAAAAAGCGCTTTTACGTTTGTTCTAGTAAGTCGTATGTTATGGACTAAAGGGATTGGAGAGTTTGTGGAGGCTGCAAAACTTTTTAAAAAGGACAACCCGAGCAGCAATACTCGATTTTTGCTTGTAGGAGAGCCAGACTTTGAGAATCCTGAGTCAATTCCGGTAGCCACTTTAAAGCAGTGGAATCACGAAGGGATTGTCGAATGGTTGGGTCATGTGGATGTTATGCAAGAAATCTATAGTATTTCTGATGTGGCTGTATTGCCTAGTTATAGAGAGGGTTTGCCAAAATCACTGCTGGAAGCCATGTCTTGTGGCTTGCCTATTATTACTACTGATGCTATCGGCTGCAGAGATTTAGTTGCTGAGGGGAATGGTATAAAGGTTCCAATCAAAAATGTGCAAGCGTTAAAAAGAGCGTTTGAGCAGTGTGAAGGAAACAAGCTTGCCTGTAGAATTATGGGAAGTAAAGGAAGAGAATTGGTCGAAAAGTTTTATAGCGACGATATTGTTAATTCTAAAATTATAAATATTTATAAGCAAATTTTAATATAAAGTTAACAATTCTTATCTTGCTTGACTAAGATAGATGTGCTACTTGTATCGGTAGCATGATCTATCCTTTTTTTTCGTGACTTACGTTGTTACAGAAGCGTGCATAAAATGCAAATATACCGATTGTGTCGAAGTTTGTCCGGTGGATTGCTTTTTTGAAGGGGAGAATATGTTGGTAATTGATCCTGATATTTGTATTGACTGTGGAGTTTGTGAGATGGAGTGTCCGATTGAGGCGATATTACCTGACACAAAAGAAGATGCAACAGCTTGGTTAGAGCTTAATAGAGAGTATGCAAAAAAGTGGCCTAATATTGTACGTAAAAAAGAGGCGCCATCAGATGCAGATGCTTGGGCTAAAGTGCAGGATAAATTAAAGTATTTTAGTAAAGAGCCGCCAGGAAAGTAGCTCTTGAATGTTTCCGGGGTGATCCCCATATCATGTGTATAAAGTTTTAAGGAATTTAAATTATGGCAGCAAAGAATTTTAAAGTTGGTGAATATGTTGTCTATCCAGCTCATGGAGTTGGAAAGCTCATCGGTAGTGAGTCTCATAATATTGCTGGTACAGAGCTTGTGTTATTAGTGATTAATTTTGAAAAAGATAAGATGATTTTACGTTTGCCAAAAGAAAAAGCAAAAAATGCAGGTCTTAGGCCTTTAAGCTCAAAAAAAGAAATGGATGAAGCGCTTAAGCTGCTTTCGGTACGTACCAAGCCGCGTAGAGTAATGTGGAGTCGACGGGCTCAAGAATACGAGACAAAAATCAACTCCGGTATGCCAACTTCAATTGCGGAAGTTATACGAGATCTTTATAGGCGTGGCAATGATACAGAGCAATCATATAGTGAGCGCCAAATTTATCAGGCAGCAGTTGAGCGATTTATTAGAGAGCTTTCTGCTGTGGAGCAGCTAGATGAGCAAACAGCCATTGAGAAAATGGAATGTTCTCTTCGTGTGGCGTAGTTAAAAGAAATGCTTGACTTTGGATGGAACCGTTATTAGGATACACGAAGTTTAAAGGGAAATTGGATATAAACCCAGAGATATTATGCCTACAATTAATCAGTTAATACGTAAATCGCGTCATCCGAAAATTGACCGTAATAAGGTTCCGGCATTAGAAGCTTGCCCTCAGCGCCGTGGTGTTTGTACGCGTGTTTTTACAACGGCTCCAAAAAAGCCAAACTCAGCTTTGCGTAAAGTTGCACGTATTCGCTTGACAAATGGCTATGAAGTAACGGGCTACATTCCAGGAGAAGGTCATAACCTTCAAGAGCACTCTGTTGTGATGATTCGCGGCGGACGTGTAAAGGACTTGCCGGGTGTGCGATATCATATTATTCGCGGTTCGTTAGATACGCAGGGTGTTAAAGATCGTAAGCAGGGTCGTTCTAAGTATGGTGCTAAGCGACCAAAATAATTTTTTAATGTTCTTTGAAATAGTAGAGGTTTAAACATGTCACGACGTCGTGCGGCGGTAAAACGCGATATCAATCCAGATGCTAAGTTTGGCGATATAGTTGTTGCTAAATTCATGAATAGTATGATGTTGCAGGGTAAAAAATCAGTATCAGAGAAGATTTTTTATGCAGCTCTTGATAAGATTCAGGAAAAAAGTGGAAAGAATTCACTGGAGTTATTTCATGAGGCGCTAGCTAATGTAAAGCCGGGGCTTGAAGTTCGCTCGCGTCGCGTCGGTGGTGCTACATATCAAGTTCCTACTGAAGTTCGCGCTGATCGTGCTCAAGCCCTTGCGTTTCGTTGGATTATTGGGGCTGCACGTTCTCGTTCAGAGAAGACAATGATTGATCGTCTAAGTGGAGAGCTTATGGACGCAGCAAATAGCCGTGGCTCATCGGTTAAAAAGCGTGAAGATACACATAAAATGGCAGAAGCTAACCGTGCTTTTGCTCACTACAGGTGGTAATTATGGCGCGCACAACACCATTAAGTCACTATCGTAACATTGGAATTATGGCGCATATTGACGCCGGAAAGACCACTACTACAGAACGTATTCTTTATTACACAGGAAAATCTTATAAAATTGGTGAGGTTCATGAAGGTACTGCTGTCATGGATTGGATGGAGCAAGAGCAGGAGCGAGGTATTACAATTACTTCTGCTGCTACAACTTGTTTCTGGAATGATCACCGTATTAACATCATTGATACACCAGGGCACGTTGACTTTACTATTGAGGTAGAGCGTTCACTGCGTGTGTTAGATGGCGCTGTGGCTGTATTTGATGGTGTTGCTGGTGTTGAGCCTCAATCTGAAACGGTTTGGCGTCAAGCGGACAAATATAATGTTCCAAGAATCTGCTTTGTGAATAAGCTAGACCGCATGGGTGCAGACTTCTATCGCTGTGTGGATATGATCGTTGATCGTCTTGGTGCTCGTCCGCTTGTGACGATGTTGCCGGTTGGTGCTGAAGCTGACTTTGCTGGAATTGTTGATCTTGTTAACAATAATGCAATTATTTGGCGTGATGAAAGTCTCGGCGCAAAATTCGATATTGTTGAAATTCCTGCTGACTTGAAAGCGAAAGCAGAAGAATATAGGCATCGCCTCATAGAAACTGCAGTTGAGGCGGATGATGCTCTTATGGAATCATACCTGGAAGGTAAAGAGCCAACAGTAGCTCAGCTAAAAGCGGCAATTCGTCGTGGTACTGTTAAAAGCATGTTTGTTCCTGTTCTTTGTGGTAGTGCCTTTAAAAATAAAGGTGTTCAGCCTTTGCTAGATGGTGTTGTGGACTATCTTCCTTCTCCGGCTGATATTGGTTCTGTTGCGGGTATTGATGATCGTGGTAACGAAGTGGTTCGTAAGTCAGAAGATACCGAGCCATTTTCTGGTTTGGCATTCAAAATTATGACTGATCCATTTGTTGGTTCTATTACGTTTATGCGCGTGTATTCTGGTAAAATTGAGTCTGGTTCTGGTGTCGATAATTCAACAAAAGATAAAAAAGAACGTATTGGTCGTATGCTTTTGATGCATGCGAATTCTCGTGAAGATATTAAAGAGGCCTATGCTGGCGATATCGTTGCTTTGTGTGGTTTGAAATACACCACAACGGGTGACACTCTTTGTGATAGCAATAAGCCAGTGATTCTTGAAAAAATGGAATTCCCAGAGCCGGTTATCGAAATTGCTATTGAGCCTAAAACTAAAGCTGACCAAGAGAAAATGTCTGTAGCTTTGTCTCGCTTAGCATCTGAGGATCCATCTTTTAGAATTCATTCGGATCCTGAAACTGGTCAAACAGTGATGAAGGGCATGGGTGAATTGCACCTTGAAATTAAGGTTGATATTTTGAAGCGTGAGTATAAAGTTGAAGCGAATATTGGTGCGCCTCAAGTTGCATACCGTGAGACTATTACAAAATCAGCTGATTTTGATTATACGCACAAAAAGCAGAGTGGTGGCGCGGGTCAATTTGCTCGCGTTAAATTTACTTTTGAGCCGCTTGAGCCTGGTTCTGGTTTCGTGTTTGAAAACAAGATTGTTGGTGGTGCTGTTCCAAAAGAATATATTCCAGGTGTTATAAAAGGCCTTGAATCTGCTATTACAACAGGTGTTGTTGCTGGATTCCCGACGATTGATTTTAAAGCAACGCTTATAGACGGTGCGTATCATGATGTTGACTCAAGCGCTTTAGCGTTCGAAATTGCAGCGCGTGCAGCATTCCGTGAAGGTATTTTGAAATGTGCGCCAAAGTTACTTGAGCCAGTTATGAAGGTGGAAGTTGTTACACCGGAAGATTATATGGGTGATGTTATCGGAGACTTGAATAGTCGTCGTGGGCAAGTAACTGGTATGGACCAACGAGGTAATGCGCGTATTGTGAATGCCTTGGTTCCATTGGCAAATATGTTTGGGTATGTAAATACATTGCGCTCGATGTCACAAGGTCGTGCACAATTTTCAATGGTATTTGATCACTATGAACAAGTTCCGCAAAATGTAGCGGATGAAATTAAAGCAAAGATGGCGTAAGGAGTTTACCATGTCAAAAGAGAAGTTTTCGAGGAACAAGCCGCACTGTAATATAGGGACGATAGGTCACGTGGACCATGGGAAGACATCGTTAACGGCGGCGATAACGAAGGTATTAGCGGAGAGCGGTGG
>JACCDO010715317.1_pt1 | contig 37436 bp, 39 predicted proteins | sample 7446101 | NCBI WGS metagenome assembly JACCDO01 (sample SAMN15323440, study PRJNA562643) | freshwater metagenome | isolation source: river surface water | place: USA:Blue River Watershed | collected 2017-08-16 | reverse complement strand
ACATCTATTGCTTCTGCAAATCTCTCAAGTCTTCCAAGCATCACACCAAGGCTTTCATAAGCATCCTGATAGCTTGGATCAATTTGGATAGCAAGACGAAGACATTCTTCTGCACTTTCAAAATTATCTTTTTTAAAAAACTCACTTGCCATCCAAGTAAGTTCTGATGATTTTGACTGCTTATCTCCCTTAATCAGGGGAAAGTAACGAATGGTTCCAGTATGTGTTTTGCCCTCTTTTTCAAATGTAAACTTGGATTTCTCAACTCGAAAATCTCTTAATACTTTTGACTCGAGAAAAATTTTATTTTCCCACTCAAATGAATTTAAAACGACTCCAACTTTTTTTTGATTATAAAAAATTTCTCCAGAACTTACGGCCTGATCTACTTCTATTAAGACAGGGGCAAACGCAGCTCCCCGATTGTTATAAATCTTTGAAACTGTCTCCTGTCCGGGATAACACCCCTTTTTCATTGAAACGGCCAACTCAAAAAGTTGATGCTGATTAACTAATTCTCCCACCGCAAGACTTCCATCCAAATTGGGCCAACCCGTTAATCCTCTCCATAATTCTAGGGATTCAGGGTCAACTTCTTCCCTATCTATAACGGCTTCCGAACTAACAAGGTATGCTTTTTCATCAAAAAAAGTTCCAAAGAAAGAATTATAAGGCGCTTCTACATTAGCTCCTAAGAGGACATGCCAAGTATTTTTATCTAAAAATCTAAATTCAACGTCTTCTGAAACAAGGAATTTATTTAATCGCTTTAATGAATTGTCCTTGAGGTTTGTAGGAACTAAAAACAAAAAATCATTTTCATCTTTAAGTAACCATCCCCAAGTTTCGATTCTTCCCTGTGGATCAAGAAAAGAAATCAATTGAAAAGATTTTTCAAGAATTGAAGAAATGTCATAGGTACTTTGTTTTTGAAGAAAATCAAAAGAATCAGAACCTGTGATTTGTATAGTAACAACGTCTAACGGAAAATGCCCGCCAAGAAATCTGAATTGATTTAACATGATTTATATTGAAAAAGATTCACCACAACCGCAAGTATTTTTCGCATTTGGATTATCAAATACGAATCCCTTACCATTAAGTCCATCTTTAAAATCGAGGACAATGCCTTTCAAATAAATAACGGACTTGGGATCAACAAAAACTTTTACTCCATCAAAATGAAGTACATTATCACGCTCTTTTTCATCACTAAATTCAATCTTATATGACAACCCAGAGCAACCGCCACCAGTAACGGCGAGTCTTAAGCCTTTTTTCCCATCTGAGTTTTCTTGTTGCGAGATTACTTTTATTTGGGCCAAAGCCTTTTCTGTAATTTCAATAATTGATTCACTCATAATTCTTCTCCCAATACTTCCATTTTATACTGCCAAAGTGGTATATATTCAAGAAATCATAGACCCTAGTTTTTTCAAAGAGTTAGATTATGACAAAACCCATTCTTTATCATTACGTTCATTGTCCTTTTTGTATTCGAGTACGAATGGCCCTGGGACTATTCAATTTGGATTATGAATCTAGGGTTCTTCAATATGATGACGAGGAAACACCCAAAAGATTAACTGGTATTAAAATGCTTCCGGCATTTAATGACGGAGTAACAACAATTAATGAAAGTTTAGACATAATTAAGCTGATTGATAAAAATAACATCCTTAAATGTTTTGAAACCATCAATTCTGATGAATTTAAAGACTTTGAGAAATATTTAAATTTTTTAGGAAATCCAATTCATTCTTTGGCCATGCCTTATTGGATTTGGACTCCAGAGTTTAGTGAATCCTCAAGAAATTATTTTCAAAAAAAGAAAGAATTAAAAAGAGGTCCTTTTAAAGATCTCGTTAAAAACCAAAATCAATTTAAGACTGTTCTAGAGTATGAGTGGCCCAAAATTTTAAAAGATCTCAAACCATTTTATAAATCTTCAGAGTTAAGCCTCTACGATATTCTTTTGGCCTCTCATCTTTGGGGACTTTATATAGTTCCTGAATTTCAATTTCCAACTGAAATTCATCATTATCTTCAAAAAGTTAAAGAAATTTGCCGGTTTAATTATCACCAGGACTTTTGGTCTTAAGAGGCTTCCAGAGGATTTCTTTACCTCCCTCATACTTGTTTAAAAACCTAGCGAGAACAAAAAAGTAATCTGAAAGACGGTTTAAAAAAATTAGGCTCATTTCAGGAAGTGGCTCTTTCGTTTTGTTGTGAAAATTAACTAATTTTCTCTCAACTGATCTAGAAGATGTACGACAAAGATGAACAAAAGATGCAGACTTAGTTCCCCCTGGTAAAATAAAGTTTTTTAGTGGTTCTAATTCCTTATCCATGTAATCAATTTCTAATTCTATTTGAGAAATAAAATCAGAAGTAATTTGAGGTAATTGGTATTTATCTCTATTCTCCGCTTCACAAGCGAGATTAGACCCTAAATTAAAAATACAAGATTGAATTTGGTGTAAAAACTCCAGAACTCTTTGCTCCTCAGTCATCCCCTGCATGTAAGAGCAGGCAACTCCAATACGTGAATTAAGCTCATCTAATTCTCCGTAGAGATCTATGCGAGGATCAGATTTGGGGGCCCTATTTCCGCTAACAAGACTTGTGTCTCCAAGATCACCTGTCTTTGTGTAAATTTTTGACTTACTCACATGTTCCTCCGATATTTTCCACCAACCTCATAAAGAACAGAAGTAATTTCACCAAGGCTGCAGTAACGAACCGTTGTTAGGAGTTCCTCAAAAATATTTCCTCCTGTTAGGGCAACATCTCTTAATTTCTTAAGACATTTCTGACCTTTGTCGGAGTGACGACTTTTAAATGTTTCAAGTCGCTTGATTTGATCGTTCTTTTCTTCAGATGAAGCTCTCGACAACTCTATCGGCTTCCATTCCTCCCTTTTTTCAGGAAGAAATGTGTTCACACCTATAATAGGAAATTCTCCGGAATCTTTTAATGTTTCATAATAAAGAGATTCTTCTTGAATTTTTCCACGCTGATACATTGATTCCATCGCACCTAACACACCACCCTTATCAGATATTCTTTCGAACTCAGCTAGAACTGCCTCTTCTACAATATCTGAAAGCTCATCCACAATATAAGAACCTTGAAGTGGGTTATCAGTTTTATTAAGTCCATACTCTCTATTAATAATTAACTGAATCGCCATGGCCCTTCTTACGGACTCTTCAGTTGGAGTCGTAATCGCCTCATCATACGCATTTGTATGAAGTGAATTACAATTATCAGATAAGGCCAAAAATGCCTGAAGAGTTGTTCTGATATCATTGAAATCAATTTCCTGAGCATGAAGAGATCTACCAGAAGTTTGAATATGATACTTGAGCTTTTGCGACTTCTCACTAGCACCATATTTATCCCTCATTGCTACGGCCCAAATTTTTCGAGCGACTCTTCCTAAAACTGTGTACTCGGGATCGAGCCCATTTGAGAAAAAGAAAGAGAGGTTTTCGCAAAAATCATCAATCTTTAATCCACGGCTTAAATAATATTCAACATAGGTAAAGCCATTTGAAAGAGTTAGAGCTAGCTGAGTAATTGGATTAGCTCCTGCCTCAGCTATGTGATAACCAGAAATAGAAACGGTATAATAATTTTTAATTTTATGTTTAGTAAAAAACTCTTGAACATCTCCCATCATCTTAAGAGCGAATTCCAAGGAGAAAATACAAGTGTTCTGAGCTTGATCCTCTTTTAATATATCAGCTTGAACAGTACCTCTGACTTGTCTCATGACTTCGGCCATTTTCTCAGGATTTTCCTGCTCATTTTCAGGAAGAGTTCTATTGATTGCCGTATTCATGAACATTGCTAAGATGATTGGTGCAGGGCCATTAATCGTCATTGAAACTGACGTAGAAGGAGAAGTTAATTCAAACCCTTTATAGAGCTCCATCATATCATCGAGAGTACAAATAGAGACTCCCGACTCTCCAACTTTGCCGTAAATATCTGGTCTCGTTGCAGGATCCTCTCCATAAAGAGTAACTGAATCGAATGCAGTTGAAAGTCGTTTTGCAGAATCATTTTTAGATAAGTAATGAAATCTAGAGTTCGTTCTTTTTGGCCCACCCTCTCCAGCAAATTGTCTTTTTGGATCTTCATCTGCTCTTTTAAAAGGAAAAACCCCTGCAGCAAAAGGAAAAAAGCCAGGAAGATTTTGAGACCTAATAAATTGATATTTATCTGAATCGTAGTGAAATTTAGGAAAGCCAACTTTAGACACTAAAGATTGTGAAAGGGATGTATACTTACTTGGAACCTTGATGTCTTTTCCTCTAACAACGTAAGTATATTCACCTTCAAGATATTGTGAAATGATATGATCAAAGTTTTTGATTTCGGAAAGTTCAGTTGATAACTCATTTCCAAGTTGCGAAACTTTTTCCTTAACACTTTTTGAATCATTAATAAGTTCTGAAGCCTTTTTTAACGACTCATAACTTCTTAACTTTTCCACACTCTCTTGAGTTGAATGTTGATAATTTCTTAAGGTATCTGAAATCTCGCGAAGGTAATTAATTCTTGAAGCTGGAATAATGGATTGCTTTTTTTCTGGTGCTCTATTTGAAGGAATCTTATCTAGCTCATGATTATGAGAAAATTTTAAAGAAGTGATTATGTCTTTAAAAAGAGCATTCACCCCCACATCGTTAAATTTTGAGGCCATTGTGCCATAGACTGGAAGTTCTTGATCACTTGGAGATCCAGGGTGATTGGCAAAAAGATTTTTATTTCTTCTGTATTGTTTTCTTACATCTCGGAGGGCGTCTTCTGATCTTGGTTTTTCAAACTTATTGACTGCTATAAAGTCGGCTGCTTCAAGCATTTCAATTTTCTCTAACTGAGTTGAAGCGCCATATTCAGGAGTCATCACGTAGAGTGTTTTTGAGGCCACTTTCGTTATTTCATCAGCGGCCTGACCAATTCCAGACGTTTCCACCAAAATAAGATCAAAATTTTGAGTCGTTAAAAACTGAACAACTTTTTTAATTTCTGGTGAAAGCTCATTCGCCGAATCTCTCGTGGCAAGAGATCTAATATAAAAATTCGGATAAGTAGCAGAGCCTAGTCGAATTCTATCCCCTAAAAGGGCGCCTTGATTTTTCTTTTTAGTTGGATCAACTGAAACCAGGGCAATTTTTTTATCTGAATAATATCGATGAAATCTTAAAAGTAATTCGTCAATTAGCGATGACTTTCCCGCACCACCAGTTCCCGTGATCCCTAAAACTGGTACTGATTTAGGAGTAATTTCAAATGGAAACTCTCTTTTATCCTCAATGTGGGTAATGACCTTAGCAACTTCTACAGATTTTAAAACTTTTCCTGCAAAATTTTTAAAATTCACATTCTCAATCGTAGAGTAATCACATTTTTGAATCATATCATCGATGATTCCGTTAAGACCCAAGGAAATTCCATCATTTGGATGATAAATCCTTGTAATTCCTCGCTTATGTAATTCCGCTATTTCAGGAGGAGTAATCACTCCGCCTCCGCCACCAAAAATTCTTACGTTTTCAGCTCCGGCCTTATTCAAAAGCTCTCGAACATACGTAAAGTATTCCATGTGCCCCCCCTGATAAGAACTTAGGGCAATCGCATGGGCATCCTCAGCAAGGGCAGCCTCAACGACTTCTTGAGCTGATCTATTATGTCCTAGGTGAATAACCTCAACACCTTTGGACTGGAGAAGCCTTCTCATAATGTTAATCGAAGCGTCATGGCCATCAAACAAACTTGCGGCCGTTACAAATCTAAGTTTACGTTCAGACATAGACACATCCTATCGAATCAATATAATTTGTTTCAATAACTAGCATAATTGGCGTCAGTATAGCCTTGGGAAATCCATAAGGAAATGCTTTATAGCTTCTGTCTCACGGTGTATAATGATGAATATTGGACTTTAAGGAAAATTTCATGAGTAGCGAAATAAAAGTAGAAAACCCATTTCATACAGCACGCTTTAAGCCTCAAAGAAAAGGTAAAAAGCCCCCTAAGCTTCTTGCCGTTGTTCACCAATCTGGTTGCACGGGATGTGAAGTTTGCATTGCTGGATGTCCAGTCGATTCAATTGAACTTGTTCCTGGACCAGATCCTAAAAATCCAACTTATCAACAAATGGTTGAAATCGATTTATCCCGCTGTATTGGTTGCCAAAACTGCTCTCAAGATTGTCCTTGGGAAACAATAACCATGTATCAACACGACGATGCCTTTATCGCTTGGGGTAATGAGACTCTTGCTTCACAACTTTATTTGGACGAGGAAGAGCTGGATAAAAGAAAAGAAAATTTAATTAAAGCATAAAAACTAAAAAGGCTCCTTACGGAGCCTTTTTTTATATATCGAATGGTACAGAGGCTGAAAGCATAAGAGATTTGTATGTTGCGCTTGAATCAACTTCAACTCCACCACTTTCTAATGTATCAAACTTACCACTTCTATACTCAACGTTAATATTCACAAATGGCAATCCAGTGAACCCAATACCAACTTTTGTACCAGAACCTTCACTGTACTCAATTTTAGATCCTGCAACTTCTGTATCTGCATTAGAAGAAAAGATATATCCAGCATAAACCCTAAGAAGAACAGGAAATTTAAAACCAACAAATGCTGCCATTTCTGTAAAATTAACATCTTCATCAACAAAATCATCATCCATGGATAAGGTACTTTTTAGGTAATCCACACCTAGTTGCAAGCCTAGATTTGTATAGCCAAGTCTTCCTCCATAAGAAACTCCCGTTCCTCCATCAACCTCTCCAACTCCATCAATATCAGTATCAATTGATGCACCGAGATTATATCCAACCACTGGCTCTATTAATAAACCTGCATTTGCTCTTGAAATAAATGTGACTAGAATAACGAGTAGAAAAAATTGAATGAGTCCCTTCATTTAAAAACTCCTTTTTTTAATGATGGTTTCACTTCATTTTAATCGGTTTTAAATTTTTCGCATTATTTTTCTAATTTTCCGATAATATCTACAAGTCTGATAAAAATGATCTCTTTTGAATTCGATGGTTTAACGGCTACATGACCCTTTGGAACTTCTTGAACACTCACACTTGCGATAGTCCGACCTTTTGTGTCTTGTAACACTTCTCCAACTGGCTCTCCTTCTTTAGCAATGATTTGGGCAATTCCCCCTAATCCGTGAACGATAAGGTCACCATCTTTGAGTCCATACTTACACTCAAAACAATTGAAACGATTATCAATGACGACTGTTTTACCCTTAGGAATTTTAAAATGTGACAAGTCATGCTTAGGTTTTGAAATAGAAAACAAGTTAAAATCACTTTTTATAATAAGTGCGAACACAAAGGTTGCAAGGATGACTTGAAAGACTTTTGACTTTTGAATAACAACATTTTCATAATCCAAATCTCTTACTTTTTCTTCCTTTGATAAAGAGTGATGATCTTTTAAATGTTCATCAAACTTCTTATCAAAGATTAATTTCTTTAATAACAAAGAATACCCTAATGATATCAATAAAAGTGTTAGGAGTGAGTACATAAAAAGGCGGAAAAAATACATTCCAACTTGGTAGATCTGCACATCTTTCGATTGAAAAAAATAAGCTAAAAACATAAAGCTTATTGGTAATACAAACCAGCAAACAACATCAATAAATCTATGCTTCAAAAACCATTCTTTTCTTTTTTGATTATGATCAGCCCGCACCAACTTAACTTGAATCTCAGAGTATAGTTCTTTTGAAACCAAGTCTGGTCGTGCTTTATAAAAATTCTCCCAAACATAATCAATTCTTTCCAAGTCAGAATTGAAAAAATACTTTCTTCCTGTTTTCACTTTGAAAGAAAATACAGATCCAAAATAAAAATCTATTTGAGAGATTTCTGAAAAATTTATTTTTTCTTCATAATTTCTTTTTTTGATTATTAGATAATCCTTAAAAACTTGAATACTGTTTACGAGTCTTGGATAAAGCCATACTGAATAAATGACAGGAAAAGAAAATACATAAATTAAAGATAGCCATGCTTCAAATACATAAAGCTTATATGAGATCGAAAAACCAAAAATTAAAAATCTAAATGACCAGAGAAGAAGTAGCAATAAATAGATGATAACGAAAAAGACAAAATAAACTTGAAAGTGTTTTCTATATCTAAGAATTCTAGGTTCGATTTGTTCGCTAGAATGTAGTGAATCCAAGATAACACTCCTGTCGAAATTTAGTTTAAACCTTATCGACAGAAATAAAAAAAAATTGATTAATTTATTACTTTTTTGTCCCAAGTCATTAATTTTTCTAATTTCTTGAACAAGATTCCGATGCAAAGTATGACTATCGAAATCCATTGGGACGTGGCCAACCCAAACCAGTTACCACGGATACTATCACCTCTTAAAAACTCAACATTAAATCTCAAAATCCCGTAAGAAATGAAATAAAACGCAATTAGAAAATTCTTTTCTTTTTTACTTTTCAAGATGTAAGTAAATAAAACCATCAGACAAAATGCTTCAATTAACTGAGTTGGATGCCTGTATTCACCATGCAAATGAATACGCCAAAAAATATTTGTAGGTTGACCATAACAACAACCGGCGAGGAAACATCCAATACGACCAACTGCATGTCCCAAAAGCAAGGCCGGTAATGCCGGAAAAATATAATCCAGGCTTAACTTAGGAGTTATGACTTTCAAAAGAAGAACATACAAAAAACCAAATATTAACCCACCATAAAAAACAAAACCACCCCCCAACCAAAAGCTTGTATTCAAAAATAATTCGTTCGAATTTTGTTTTGTCGTTATAAGAAAAAATACTTTGGCACCAATCCATGAGGATAAAAATATACCCCAAAAAACTTTGTGGCTTAGTAATTTATTATTATCTTTGTTTAAGTGGAAAAATACTTCATAAGCCAAACCCCAGGCGATGCCCATAAACAAGGGGTATGAATAAATAACAAAATTATGTGTATTAAGGAGGGTTGGATACATTCATCTCTTCTTTTTGAGAGCCTGATTCCTTTTTTTGCTTAAGCTGCACAAAAAAATCTAAAACTAGCAATCCTGCAGCTACTGAAATGCAACTATCAGCAACATTGAATGCAGGAAAGTGATTTGCTTCCTCTTTCCAATAGAAAAGAAAGAAATCTACGACATAACCAAGAGAGAAACGATCAATTAAATTCCCAATAGCTCCTGCAATGATAAGTGCATAGGCTAAAGACATATAAAAGGGACCTTTCAGAGTCTTAATCAGCATGTAAAAAACCCAACCAACAAAAACGACAGGCAAAGCGAGAAAAAATGTCTGACGAAACCACAGCGGGCCATTTGCCATGAACCCAAATGCTGCTCCGGTGTTTTTCACGTAGGCAATACTAAAAAAGCCATCAATGACAGGAATGGTTTGTCCCCAATACAAAGAAGACTGTATCGCTCCCTTAGAGAGCTGATCGATTATAATCAAAGTTGCCATTACTAAACTTAAAGACCAAAACCGGGCCATAATGTTTCCTAATAATATTCTTTAGGGTTTATTTCATACTTTTCAATCTTCCTAAGAAGAGTTTTCTTTGGAATATTCGCGTTGAGAGCGGTTTGATTAATTCTACCTCTATTAAGCTTTAACGCTTGAATAATAAATTCTTTTTCAAACTGATCCTTTGCTATCGCAAAATCAAGCTTTCCACCCTCTCCGAGTTTAGTTCCAAAAGCGAATTGAACTTCATTTGTATTTTTAGAAGTTGGCTGATCAAGAACTGAGTTTTGAATTTCTTCTATATCAATAACATTTTGCTCTTGAGGATCTTTTCTTTCTTCTACTTTTTTATCTTTAAATACAACAGAGGGAAGCGATTGTACATGAATCATGTCAGATGCTTCCATAATAAAACAATGCTCAATTATATTTCTAAGTTCTCTTATATTACCAGGCCAGGAATAATTGGTTAAAACTTCTAGAGCTTCATTCTCTACACCTTGAACTTTTAGATTATGAACACTATTGAAATACTGAATATAATGGTTCACCAAATGAGGGATATCCGTCTTTCTCTCTCTCAATGGAGGCAGATAAACGGGAAGAACATTTAACCGATAAAATAAATCCTCCCTGAATGAGCCATCTTTAATCATCTCTTCAAATGGTTTATGGGAAGCAGCAATAATTCGCACATCCACTTTAATTTCTCTATTAGAACCGACAGGTGTAAATGTCTTCTCTTGTAGCACTCTTAAAAGCTTTACCTGCATGGCAGATGAAATATCTCCAATTTCATCCAAGAAAATGGTGCCACCTTCAGCGTATTGGAACTTTCCAATTTTTCTTTGATCAGCTCCAGTAAAAGCTCCCTTCTCGTGACCAAAGAGCTCTGACTCGATCAAGTTTTCAGGAATTGCACCACAATTTATGGTAACAAATTTCTCATCTTTTCTAGGAGAATTATAATGAATCGCTTTTGCAACTAACTCTTTACCCGTTCCAGATTCTCCTCGAATTAAAACGGGTGTGATAACCTTCGCGAGCTTTGAAATAACATCAAATACCTTCTTCATTGCATTTGATTCGCCTACAAATTTGTCGTTAGATGATGTCTCCCCAATCGATAATGTTGGAGATGAAAACCCAACTGTTTCTACCATTGATCTTGCTTTAAGGGCCCTTTTGATTAAGGCCACTAAATTATCTGAACTGATAGGCTTTTCTAAATAATTATAAGCACCTTCTTTAACCGCTTTAACGGCATCAGTTACATTAGAATAAGCGGTTAAAATTAAGACAATCACAGATGGATCATGTTTTTTAATTTCAATTAATGCCTGGATTCCATCCATCTCAGGCATATTTACATCCATAACTACTAGGTCATACTTCTGTCCATAGACTCTAGAAACAGCTTCCTTTCCATTATCAGCTACATCAACAGAGAAGTGGTGATACTCTAAGGCCTGTCTAACTGATTGCTGTAAAACCTTGTCATCATCAACAACTAAAACCTTATGCATATCATTCTCCTATTGATTTCTGAGTTTAATTATAAACGATGTCCCCTCATTTGGACGAGAGCTAGCTGAAATAATTCCATCATGTAGCTCAATAAAATACTTCACCAGATAAAGACCAAGTCCAGAACCTTTAATTGAATGAGTTGAATCATTTTTTACCCGATAAAACTTGTCAAATATGTGATTCAAGTCCTCTGGAGAAATTCCTACTCCATCATCTCTTATTTCAATATAAACCCATTCTTGATCATCCCATGTTTTGATAAAAATATTCTTACCTTTGCCCGCATACTTTATAGAGTTCTCAATTAAGTTTGAGATAACTCTATTCATTAAAACCACGTCTATTTCAATTGGATATAGAGGTGCAAGTTCAAGTTCAATTTTCATTTCTTTTGAATTTGCTTCAAACTCCAACTTTGAAACTAAAGATTCAATTATATTATTTATATCTTTAGACTCTCTTTTGATGGTTAAGTTTTGTGATTCAATTTTAGTTAAATCAAGAATCGAATTTATGAAATTATTTAGTTCTTTTGTAGAGGCAGAAATGTTCTCAATTAAATCATACTGCTCCTGCGAGTTGTTGAATTTTATTTTTAAAATATCTGCAATCCCTGCAATTTTTGCAACAGGAGTCTTTAAATCATGACTCATCAGGGATATAAAATTCTGCTTTAAATTATCAACTTGTTTTAAAAGTTTAGCTTCCTCTTCATAGGCATATCTCGTTTGATACTCTTCGATTGCTCTAAATGGAACCCAAATATAATAAACAATAAATATACTCAAGACTAAATGAGACAATTTTATCCAGAAACCAAATGCGCTAAAAACCAAATAACTAGCAAGCAATACTCCTGTCATAATAATAATTGTAATGATCAATCCCTTCACCGGCTGGACTCTAGAAATGAGGTATGACAAGACAACCGCAAGTATCAAAGCGAAGACAACAGAATAAATATCTTTTACATCGTATATAGTTTTTTCATTAATTAGAGCATCAATAATTAATCCATGAAGAGCAAGTTTTGAATTTTTCACTTCCTCTCTTTCGAATGGAGTTGCTACGAAATCAGATGAATTCGATAAATAATTTGATCCAACAAGAACTATTTTATCTTTAAAAAATCCTTTTGAAAAATTACCTACCAGAACCTTATGAAATGGAATTGTCGTTATTGAACTATCAGTCGGACTTGTTGAATATTTAAAGAGGGCAAATGTGGCATCAGCCTCTGTGTTGTAATAAGCTCCTTTATATTCGGTAGCGTCTCTTGCAGGCAAACTCGTCATTTCTCTAAATTTTTTGGCAGTCCACAGATGAATTGAATCCTCGCCTGAAATATTTAATATGGCCCTTCTGACGACTTCATCTCTCGAAAAAACGATTTGATCTTTATATATTTGCCCTAAATTATAACCAAGATCTTTAAGATCCTCAGGCGGAATCAACTCCCCCAAATTATCTATTTCAGTACCAAATCTAAAACGATCCCCTGTAGGAGAGAAATTTTTAATCTCTTCTAGATATTCAGACTGATAACGTTTTTCAACCTCTGAATCTGGTTCCAACATCGAAACAAAGTAATTAATTAAAAGTGGTTTATCATTTAAAACTCGTTTTATTAATCTTGAATGTGAGGCGTATGTATAGGGATAAACTTCACCCAAAAACTGATCACTCTCTTCGTCCATCGAAATTAAAACTATCGGAGCCTTTAACCTAGAAGAAAACAAATCAAGCTTTATCCAGTTATCATAAAATATTGCTTCTAATGGAAATAGTGAATACTGAATAAGTATTAATATAAATGATAAAGTAACGATGAGGGGGGCAAATTTACTAAGTTCAATTTTTTTAATTTTCTGCAACACTTAGTTTATCCTGTTTAATATAAAACTCATCCCACTCATGAGGTAAAACATCTAAAGTCAAAGTATTTTTATATGTAGAAGTCTTAGATGCAGATGCAATTTCAATCAATTTTCTAGATGTGATCGAATAAAGCTCACTATTATTTTTTAATTTCATAGTTGCTAATTTCAAATTCCTCAGCTCATCTGGATACTCATCCAATAGCTGAAATGCTTTTATTAAATAATTATTGCCAACCATCATAGAAAATAAACTTTGAATTAATGGATAAAACATAAGCACTAAAAACCAATTTATAGAAAGTCGAAAATACCTAGATGGAATGAAAAGTCCCAATAATTTTCCCAGACCATTTACGATCCAGGATATACTTCCAAAAATTAGCATGGCCTTGGTTCTATTTGTTGCGAGACCGTGTTTTGCCTGAATGAGAAGAGCAAAACAAACACCGCTTAACTCGTTTTTACTAACTCGGTTCAAAAAAGACCGGTCAAGGACTAGGCTAATATTTTTGTTGTTTTGAAGTACATATCCTCGTTCAAAAACTCCCTCATAAACATATATTTTGGGTCTTTGAAGTGAAAGCTTATAGGCTTCCTGCGAGGCAGATTCAAAATAGGAGGATTGATCATCACCTCTGATTTCACGCGCACCTAACAAAAACAATATCACCTTGTCTGAATACAGTAGGGCAAAAACGTAAAATACCAATGATATGACTGATAACAAAAAGATAGAAGATCCCGCTATAGACCATGTCATGATCAAGGACAAAAGTAATAGGTAGGAGATCAGGAAAAAATTCACAATCATCTTAAAATTCCATGTTTTTTAAGCTATTTAGGGTCATTTTATCAGTAATAAATATTATTTTGTATTACTTTATTACATTCTAGGGTCTTTCAAATGGACTTTGACGCCCATTTTAAGCTATAAGACTCTCGCTGTTTTTAAAAATTATTGACTCGGAGTGCAAGGAACATCATTGATGACTGAAGAAATTCTTGAAGAATATTCTGATGAATTTTTTAAAGCGTTATCAATTGATGAAAATGAAAAACTAGATGATGAAGTTATCATCTGTGAATGTTTTTGTGTCAATGCTAAAGATATAAGATCCTTTTGTCAAAAAAATGGATCTTTAGAAGTTGAAAGTTTAAGAAAGGTTTTTGGTCTTGGTGATGGATGTAAAAGTTGTTTGCTCCATCAAGATCAATGGATAAATAAAATACTTTAGTTACCCTCTTAGGAGAATATATATGGGCTTTGATAAACTATTGTTCGGTACTGCTGGTGTTCCAAATAGTACACAAAAGAAAAATAATCCCGTTGAAGGCGTCAAGAGAATACATGAGCTTAGTCTGGACTGTATGCAACTTGAATTTGCTCATGGAGTGAGAATGAAAGAGGAAGTTTCATCTGCTCTCAGAAAAGTTTCTTACGAATTAGGAGTCCCTCTTACATCTCATGGCCCTTATTACATTAATTTAAATGCTCGTGAACAAGATAAAATTGATTCATCTGTTGAAAGAATCATTCAAACTGCAAAGATCTCCGATCTGTGCGGCGCCGAATCTATGACTTTCCACGCAGCATTCTATATGAAGGATTCTCCTTATGATGTTTTTGATCTAGTTGAGAAATCTTTAAATGTTATTGAGGAAAGATTATCAAGACTAGACATAGAAATAGAGTTGAGACCGGAATTAACTGGTAAGACTTCTCAATTTGGGTCACTCGAAGAACTTATTTCACTTTCCAAGTCCGTAAATAGTTGTAAACCTTGTATGGATTTCTCTCACCTTTATGCTAGGACTGGTAAAGTAAACGACTATAATAGTTTTTGTGAGACTCTCGAAACTCTAAAAAATGAGCTTGGTGAAAACTCTCTTAATGAAATGCATATACACATTTCAGGAATTAGCTCGAACTCAAAAGGTGACTTAAAGCACCTGAACTTAGAAAAGTCTAAGTTTAACTGGAAAGACTTAATGAAGGCCTTGAAAGATATGAACTGTAAAGGTTACGTAATTTGTAATTCTCCGAATCTTGAAGTTGATGCTTCAATGCTAAAACAATATTATCTTGCTCTTTAATAGAAACCCTCGAAAGAGGGTTTTTTTTTAGGCTGCTCTAAATACTTCTTTATTATTAATAAGACTTCTTAAAAAATTATCGTCCCCTACTTTAAGCCCGACAAGATAAATGTAACCATCGGCCTGAATCATTAAAATTTTTTCAACCTTAATTTTCCACACAGCTTGAATTACTGAGAAAAAATGTTGTTGATCATTCTGCTCATCAAGTATCCGGTATCCCGTTTCGACTTGATTTAAATCAAACAAATCCCATCTGACAGGGACATCTATATTCCCTAAGTGGCTTTTAAATCGAAAGACACTTATAGGAGCAATAAATTCACCCTTGAGAAATTCAAGTCCAGAGTCTTGAATTTTATTTTCCATAGAATGAAGCCTATTCTCTCCCTCTGATTGCAACTTATAAGTTTCGTTAACAAGAAAACTCAAAAAGTCATTAGACATGGTTTACTCCTAAAACCATCATCGGCATTATAAAGAATAATTTAATTTGAAACATTTATCGTTGATAAAGACTCTAAGTAGGTTTTGACATTGCTGACATCTGCAATCAACCATTTATTGTCCACCACTCTAAGCTCTGCAATTTTTTTCACCTCTGCTTCGAATGTATTATTGTCCGAAGTAGTCTTGTAACTCATAGTATATGTAAGATAGCAAACATCATTGTTACATGACCTATTTAGAATTTTTACGCTGTTTTTATTTAAGTTTTCAAGTCCCGTAAATTTTTGAAACTCTTCATCGCTTAAATTCTCTAAAGATAGTTTTAATTTGCCCGTCAGTCTTTGCAAAATCTCTTCTCTTGATAACTTATTTTGGATTCTGTTTTCTATATAATCTTTTAAGGCACCTTCAGGTGTAGAATGATTTTCAACACAACTCGACAAAACTAAGAGCATTAGACTAAATAGTTTAACCATTATCTTAACCTCTCCGCTTGAAAGCCAAGCTCATCCATGATTTCCATAAACTCAGACCAGTTAAAAACATTGATGTTTTTAGTTGATTGATCAAATTTTATACCAATACCTTCGTATTCCCTAGACCAAGCAACAACTTCCCCTTGTTCCTCAAAGCATCTATCTTTAAGAAAAACTTTTATTTTATTAAAAGACTTTATCTTTTCAGGAGATTTAAGTCTTAAAAAACATCCATTTTCGTCCCAGTTAGTTAACTGAGCTTCGATGATTCTTTGATCTGACAAAATAACCGATGCAGGAATATCTACTAGTAACGGAGAAAATAAATCATGTTTTGAGAAGTTTGGATTAAGAAAAGCTTTACTGAAATACTCACCAAGAAGTTGATGGAGAAAATATCCAACAACAATAAAGACAAATAAACCAACTACAATCAATTTATTAAAATCAATAAACAGGCCTAAAACAATCTTGTAAGAGACAAGCAGAATATTGATAACAAATAAATTCAAAGAAATTTTTTTTATTTTAACTAAAAAAGCAATTGAAAGAAAAATTGAAACAATCTGTAGATAAAAGAGGCTTACTGATTTTTTTAATAAAACAAATGAAAAAGGAGAAAGATGATTCCGATAGGAATACTCAAGATAGAGAAATACAAAAGACAACATACTAAAAACTATGCAATTAAAGAGAATATTCTCTCTTCTTCTTAATGTTAATTGTTCCATTCTTAAAATCCTTTATAATATTTAATTATGCCTCAAACACATTTAGAAATCTCCTCAATTTGTATTTCTTGCGACCAGTGCAGAGTTATATGTCCAGAAAATGCTGTTCTTTCAAACGGAAAAGACTATTTCATTGAGCCATGGAGTTGTACCCTCTGCAGTTTATGCCAAGAGGTATGTCCGGTTGACTGTATAAAAACTAAAACGACTCAAGATAACTTAAAGTAGGATCTCTAAAGATAAATCTACTGCGCAATTCACCTTTTGGAATTCCGCTCAATAAAATGCAGCTAGGCAATTCAGAATTTAAGTAATCAGAATTAAGGTTTATAACATTTGAGCTGAGAGCATTATAAGAGCAATTTTTTAAATCAATTTTCCAAGTTTTTATAGCTTTTGATTCTACTAAAAATCTTATAAATGGATTTTGTGACTCAACCCTGTAAAGTTTTAGTATTTTAAACATTGTGTTCCAGTATCTTTCCATCGTTCCAAAATCCCAATAGGATTGATCTAGAATGTGGTAGGAGTACACATCGCCTTTTTTAAAATCGCAAACGGAATCAAAAAAACGACTCACGCCCTCACTTTTATCTAGGCTTTTCAAATCAATTATAGAAATTCCCGTATAAGTTAAGACCTCACTACCTTGTGGAAGATTTTTATTTTGTATAATGCTCCTAACTTTCGAATCATCATCGATCTCAAGTGCATTATAACCATCGCTAGAATTTACTTTGTAAGTTAAAAGTATTTTGGAATGTTTTAATTTAATTATATTCTCAAATTGTTTCTTTGTTATGAAAAAGAACTGATCTGCATTTAATATTAAAAGCTTTCCTCTGTAGCCAACATCTTTTTGAGATGCAAGGTTATGAACCGCTCCCCCAATATCTAAAATTTCTGGATCTTCTTTTAGGAAAATAACATCTTCGAAGGCAGAATCACTTTTCACACTTTCTAAAATCTGAGAGGACATGTGGTGAATGTTTATGTAAACGTTTTTAACTCCTAAATATTTTGCATAGGCCACTTGAAGATGAAGTAGTGACTTTTCAAATACTGGCCATAGCACTTTGGGCAATTCTTTTCCGATATCACCCATTCTTGTTCCAAAGCCCGCGGCCAAAATTAAACAATTATCAATTTGCATAATAAAAATTAAATAAAGATTTTTTTAAATCGTGATATTCGGGATTTTTCATCATAACTTTTCTTAACTTCTCCATTGCGAACCCAATATATTTTAAATATCTTTCGTCCTTTCTCCAGTTATAAATATAACAAAAGCTTCCAACCGCCTTAAACACTCTCTGTATTGTCATATCCTGATATAGTAGATCGAACCTTTCATTACTTTTTTGGGAGAGATTTTCTAAACCAATATTTTCCAGATAATACCTTTTTAAAAACAATTTATTATCTTCATCTAGATCGTAGTAACAATCTTCCAGCAACGACACAAGATCATACTGTGGGATACCCCAACGAGCATCTTGAAAGTCTATAAAATATAGCTCGTTATTTTTGAGCATTATATTTCTTGAATGAAAATCACGATGAGTAATAACCATCTTCTCAGATGCCAACCTCTGCATAATGGGTTGAAATAAATTTTCAAGCTGTAAGTTAAACTCTTCATTATTATTTTTTAAAAAAAAGTTTATAAAATACTTGAGTGTAAATCTGGTCTCATCCATTAATTTCTTTTCATCAAATTTAAGCTGAAACAAATTAGGGTTCTTAATTTCTCCAGGCTGAATTCTATGAAGCATTACAAGCTTATCAATAATTTTTTTGTATATTTCCCTTTCCTCTTCTTTGCTGCTTAAGCCTCCTAAAATATTTATCAATGTATCGTTTCCAAGATCTTCTTGAAGCAAGTAACCTTTTCCAAGATTATGATCAAAGACCTGGGGCACAGCTATTCCTCTGGAATATAAAAAGTTTTGAACTGATAAAAATGGGTGAGACTCGAAAGATTCAAGATAAGGATTATCAAGACAAACAACTAAACTTGCTCCAGTCGTGTATAACCTATAATATCTTCTGGTAGATGCATCTCCAGTTAATTTATCTACCTCAAGAAGTTTTAAATTTGAACAAACGCCCTTTTCTTGGCTTTGCCTAAATAACTCTTCAATTAAAAAAAATTCGGACTGTTCGAGTTTCATTGAGTGATTTCCCTAAAATTATTGATAAATTTGTAAAAACTTTTTGATGAATTAACTTCTAATTTTGAATTGAAAATTTCTTTCTGTGAATCTCTAATTAAAAATGCCTTAAACATTGCCTCTTCACGATTTATTTGATTAACATCTCCGATTTGCATAACGAAATCTGCTGTGTTCCTGTTTTGAGTCTGTAACCAATACAAATAGTAATCCTCGTCAAGTCCCGCTCTTCTTAATAAATGATAGGCCCACTTATGAACCTCTAAACTCTCAACTAAACTCAAACGATTCAAATAAATCATTTCTTCTAGATCCGTATAGCCAATTGGTATAAAGGTTTGTTTTGGATAAAGAAGCCTTTCACTTTTAATTAGCTCATAACCCAAAACTGCCATTAATACACTTTCGTGCTTTATATATTTTGAAATGAGTCCCTTGCTTAAAAAAACAATTCCCTTAGGTAACGAAAAATGCAACGGTTGTTTAAAATCCAAGACAATCACCTTGGCGGAATCTAAGTCCTTAAAAAAAATTTCATTTTTTTTAAGAAGATTTTTGATTAAACCATCAAGATAATTTGAATTAAATGCGTCTAATTTAATCACTCTAATTTCAGGATTTTTTAAAAATGAACCCTCTAAGTTTGCGAGTTGATCCTTGTAGTCCTCAGCTTTTTTTTGCCCACCTTTTGATATTATTGTACCTTTTTGGTTGGTAAAGAACTGAGGGATTTTTATTGTAGTGCAAGAATATATAAATAATAAAAGAACTAAGGAGAAAATTTTCGTAAGACTATTTCTCCCTAGTAAGAACAAATCTTTGTTAAATATCTGAAGCAACTTCGCGGCCATCTACATAATATAGCGTAAAACCTGCAAAAATTTTATTAGGATCTTTAATCATTGGACGATTATTTTCCCAAAGAAGTTTCCACTTACTTACAGTTTGATAAACATCTTTTGAAATGGTTCCGAGTGTGTCACCATTTTTAATTAAATAAGGATTTCCAGTTGGACTCCAAACAAACTCGGAAGCCGGAGCCTGGTAGTTTAAAACTGTGCCGGCCTTAACAATATTTCCCTCTCTTACAAGTCCAGGATTTTGATTAACAAGATTTTTCCACTTCCCATAATCACCATATAATTTAAAAGCTATTAGCATGAGGGTTTCATTTTTTTGAACCACATACTGTTTTTGCTCACCCGGCTGATAGGCTTCTGGATCACCAATTTCTTGGTTTTCAGATGTTTCATCATTGATTTGAATTTCCTCATCATTTGATGTGACTTGGTTTTCCTCAGTATCTAGTGCACTTTCTCCTTCATTTTCAACAGAAGCAGATTCATCTGTGCCAATCTCTTCATCAGTGTTTGAAAGTTCAACATCAGGTGAATTTTCATCAACCTTCTGTGCAGATTTTGAACCTGAGCAAGAGCTTAAAATTAATAGAGATATCAATAAAAAGGAAATTTTCATAATCCTCCCTGACAATGAAATTACTTTTTATTCTATTAGATTTTTCTATTTTTTATGTATGAGGAATTTTTTGCACAAATAATCAAAAGTAAAAAAACATATCTTTTTGATCAATTGAATCCCAAATTTTCTTAACTAGTCGATTAAAATGGTCTTCGTTCTCTAAGAAATCTAACTCATCAGTATCGACGATTAATGACTTTCCTAAGTTATAACTTGAGTACCATTCATCATAATATTTATTCAGACTTTCCAAGTATTCTTTGGGAATCGATTGCTCATAATCCCTCCCTCTTAATTTAATTCTGTCCATTAATCTTGGAACCGATCTTTTCAAAAAGATCATTAGGGTCGGAGGATTTAGGTATTGAATCATCGATGAATATAAATTTGTATAATTCACATAATCCCGTTGATCCAATTTACCTTGTTCAAACAATGCCCGAGCAAATATGTTAGCATCTTCATAAATGGAGCGATCTTGAACCGAACTAGCAGGTAAGGTTTCAATTAATTTGTGAGTATTAAAACGGTGGTTTAAAAAATATACTTGAAGCGGAAAAGACCAACGACTCATATCTTGATAAAAATCACTTAAATAAGGATTGTCTTGAACAGACTCATAATGAGGTTTCCAACCAAGTCTTTCTGATAATTTTTTTGTTAAAGTAGTTTTTCCACTACCGATATTTCCCGCCACTACCACAAACATAGGGGTTGCAGGACTAGTCAATTTTTGAAAAGCCAATTCAGACATTCACATTCTCCGGATATCTAAAGGTTAATATGATTAAATCCATAAAGCTTGACTCGTTTGGTCGGAGTTGTATTTTTCCATGATTAATTTACGTAAATAGTAAATTTGACTAACATAATTAGAATGATGAAATTTATTTTAATTTTTATACTTTCTTTTTATAACCCATTCTCAAGCTTTGCCCAATCTCTTGTAGATGATGCCTCATTATCTACCAGTGGAGAGGGTGTATTTAATGAGACAATAAAAATTATTTCAAATTCAAAAAAAATATTTATTCTAACAAACAATAATCAACAATTAGGCCAAGGTGATTTTATTTCATTGGCCTTTGAGAATAAATTGGCTGCAAGAGCAGTCGTCGCCAAAACCCATCAAGACCAAATAGGCGTAAAAATTTTAAAAATTTACTCTCTTAAACAGTGGATTAAACTTAAAAGAGAATTGGAAATTCAGGTTGTTAAAGGAGATGACTCCACCTTTGAAAAGAAAACTCAACCTCCTGTCACAACCACAACCAATAAAATTAAATCAGAAGAAGATCTCTTTAAAAGCGATGTTGTTTTAGAGGACGATCTTACAGATATTGAAGAGGACAAGAATCGTAATATCAGGCCAGACAATATCGTTTCAATCTTTGGCGGTTTTTTTGATGTACAAGAAGTCGAATCTAAAGGTGGGGTCATCAGATCAAATGAACTTGGTGTTTCTTGGGCTTATCAATTTCATGATAATTTTTTTGTTGAAGGTGGATATGGAAGAGCCTTGATTGATAATTTTCCAGGTGATGGAACTCAAACTCTTGTAAATCACCTTATGGCGAGAATCAAATATAATTTCAAGGGTCCTCTCTACACATTTATTCTTCCTTATGCTGGGTTTCAAACTTTTTCAATTTCTAGTCCCGATGCTGGCCAAACCAACAACGATGTTGTGAATGCAGAGGAACTGGCCGCAGTAGACAAACTTCGTAAATCCGGACCAACTTTTGGAGTAACTATTTTAAGAAGACTTGTTCCTGGATGGTTTGTTAAAGCAGACTTGGGTTCAGATTTAATCAACCTAGGATTTTCAATTGAGTTTTAAAATTATTTTTTTTCTATTATGTATGATTAGTGCAAGTTGTGGAGTTAAAGGAGATCCGAAGATGCCCTCATCTAATTCAACTCCGTCTATCTTAGAAAACTATGAAGACATCAAACTTAAAGAAAAAATTAATGAAAACAAGCAAAAATAATGTCACTCATAATCGCATCAGGATCAAATCTTAGTAACCCTCATTTAAATCTAGTCCAAGCCAAAAAAATTCTTTGCTCTAAATTTGAACTAATTGCTGAAAGTAAAATTTATGTTTCCAAAGCAGTCGATAATTTAAATCAACCAGACTTTTTAAATCAAGTACTCGAATTTAAAATACCCGCTTCAACACCACAAGAAATTTTAAAAGAGCTTCTTGAAATTGAATTTCAGATGGGCCGAGTACGAAATGAATGGAGAGGGCCAAGAATTATTGATCTTGATCTCATTTTTTGGTCAAATTTAAAAATAAAAGAACCTAATCTAGTCATTCCTCATCCAAGATGGTTAGACAGAAGTTTTATAGTACGCCCTTTAATGGAGCTTCCTTTCTTTCAAACAATCGAAAAATGTTTTACAATTCCTAAGTCATTTGATGTTGAAGCGTTTCCTATTAATTAATTTTCCAAGGAATGAGAAGATGGATTTTTCTCTTACTAATGAACAAAAAGAAATCAAAGAGCTCTCTCTAAAGTTTGCTCGGAATGAAATGATCCCTCATGCTCAAGAATTTGATGAAAAAGGAATTTTCCCAAAAGAGATTTTTAAAAAAGCTTGGGAGCTCGGATTTATTAACACCTGCATTCCACCTGAATATGGTGGCTCTGGTTTTAGTTCTCTTGATGGAGTTATTATAAGTGAAGCCCTTGCCTTTGGCTGCATGGGTATGAATACCTCATTTATGGCGAATGATCTTGCTCTTCTTCCAATAGTTATTGGAGGAAGTCATGAGCAAAAGCAGAAGTTTCTTACCCCTTTTACAAATGAATTCAAAATTGCCTCTTTTTGTCTTACTGAGCCAGGAAATGGTTCAGATGCCGGCGGAATAAAAACAACAATCAAGGATGGCGGTGATCACTGGATTTTAAACGGCGAAAAAATGTGGATTACAAATGCAGGACACGCCGATCTTTTTGTCGTTTACGGAACTATTGATCCAAATCTCAAGCATAAAGGTATATCAGCACTTGTTGTTGACCCCAAAACTTCAGGGATAGAACTAGGCAAGAAGGAAGACAAAATGGGTCATCGCTCTTCAGATACGAGGGGCGTAAGATTTAATAATGTGAAAGTTCCTAAAGAAAATATGCTTGGGAAACCTGGAGATGGATGGTCAATTGCGATGAGTACTTTGGATCATTCTAGGCCACTCGTTGCCTCCTCTGCCTTGGGTGGTGCCCAAAGAGCGCTAGAGCTCTCCATTCAATACGCAAAAGAGAGAAATCAATTTGGTGTTCCTATTGCAAAACATCAAGCTATTCAATTCATGATTGCAGAAATGGGAATGAAAATTGAAGCGGCTAGACTTCTTGTCTACAAAGCAGCATGGCTCTGTGACCAAGGTGAAAAAAATACAGAAGTCGCCTCTTTTGCCAAAGCATTTGCTTCTGACTCTTGTATGCAAATTACGACAGATGCAGTACAAATTTATGGTGGATATGGTTACAGTAAAGAATATCCCGTAGAAAAACTCATGAGAGACGCTAAACTTATCCAAATATACGAAGGGACATCTCAAATCCAAAGACTTGTGATGGCCCGTGAATTATTAAAATAAATTGAAAGAGGAGAACATATGAATATTTTTGTCTGCGTAAAACAAGTTCCCGATACAGAAACAAAAGTCGTTCCCACTGCTGATGGTGGATTTATTGAAACTGCTTCAATTAAATGGATTATGAATCCATATGATGAATTTGCAGTAGAGCAAGCTCTACTTGTAAAACAATCTAATCCTTCTGCCAATGTAACGGTCGTTAGAGTTGGCTCTGTTAAAGACACAGAAGCTTTAAGAACAGCTATGGCCATGGGTGCTGATGAAGCAACTTTAGTTGAAGCTACTGATAATCTTGACTCTTACTCAATTGCAAAAGCTCTTAAAGGTGCGATTGAGAAAACTGGTAAAAAACCAGATTTAATCTTAACTGGAAAACAAGCTATTGATGATGATGCTCTTCAAGTTCCTCAAATTCTTGCTGAAATGCTTGGTCTTCCAAGTGTTACTGTTGTTGTTGGTTTTGAAATGAATGGGACATCTTTAAAACTTAAGCGTGAAGTTGAAGGTGGAGCACTTGAAATTTATGAAGTAGCTTCTCCATGTGTTGTTGCTTGCAACAAGGGCCTTAATACTCCAAGATACGCTTCTCTTCCTGGAATTATGAAAGCGAAGAAAAAGCCAATGGCCCAATACTCTCTTTCTGACGTTGGTGTATCTGATGCCGATAGAAGAGTTAAGTATTCTCAATTCAGACTTCCTCCAGAAAAACCAGCTGGTAAGAAATTTGATGCAACAGATGCAGCAAAGCACTCTGAAGTTGTTTCTCAAGTTGTTGGTCTTCTAAGAACTGAGGCAAAAGTTATCTAATTTTTAAATGAAAGGAAAATTTTATGGCAAACGTACTCGTATATACTGAACTACATGATGGACACGTCAAACCAGTTACTCTTGAAATTTTAGGTAAACTCACAGGCCAAAGTTGTGATGTTGCTGTTATTGGAGATATTTCTTCTGAGCAAGTTTCACTTCTTGCAAAATATGGTGCTCAAAACGTTCATAAGCTTAAAGGATCAAACCTTGATAAATATTCTCCAGAGGGTTACACAAATGCTCTTGCTGAATTTATCAAATCAAAAAGTTATGATTACGTTTTTGGTGGAGCTACTTCTGTTGGTAAAGATCTACTACCAAGACTCGCAACAAGATTTCAAGCGGGCCTTGCTTCTGATGTTGTTAATTTCACATTTGATGGCGGACAATTCGCTGGGACAAGACCCCTATTTGCTGGAAAATGTCTCGCTAAAGTTGAACTAACAGGACCTAAGCCTCATTTTGTTTCTATTCGTCCCAATGCACTTGGCATGAACCAAAATCCAACTGCAGGATCTGGAGCAGCTGCTGATGTTTCTACTAATGCAGGAGAAATTAGAGCTGCAATTAAAGAAATTATCAAAGCCGCTTCCACTAAAGTCGATTTAACAGAGGCCAATATTATTGTTACTGGTGGCCGTGCAATGAAAAACTCTGACAATTTTAAAATTTTAAATGAAATGGCCGATGTCATTGGTGCAACAGTTGGTGCTTCAAGAGCTGCTGTTGATTCTGGTTTTGCTCCTCATGCTATGCAAGTTGGTCAGACAGGTAAAACAGTTTCTCCATCTCTTTATATTGCCTGTGGTGTTTCAGGTGCTATCCAACATTTAGCAGGAATGAGAACATCTAAAGTTATTGTTGCGATCAATACTGATCCAGATGCTCCAATCTTCACGAAAGCAGATTACGGTATTGTTGGTGATTTATTTCAGATTGTACCAATCATGACTCAAGAATTTAAAAAGCTTTTAGGAAAATAATAGTTTGCTTCTTCAAAGATTTGCCGGCCTTTTGGCCGGCTTTCTCTATAAAACTTACTCGTCTTCCTTTCGTTATGAGCTTGAATTCGAAAACGCTTCTGATAGAAGTATCTTTTTTAACTCTCTTCTTCTGAAAGAACCGAACAATCAAAAAAATCTTATTTTTGCCTGTTTTCATCAGGATGATCTGACTTGCCTTCCTTTCTTTGCGAACAACAATATTTGTATTTTAATTTCACAATCAAAGGATGGACAAATTTTAGCATCAGCAGTTGAACACATGGGTTATCAAACCGTTCGAGGCTCATCTCATCGAGGAGGAGTTGCTGGGCTTTTATCTGGAATGAAAAAAGTCATTGAAGGTTATCACATGACAATTGCAGTTGATGGACCGAAGGGACCTATTTATAAAGTCAAAGATGGTATAACTGCCATATCTCAAAAATCAAAACGGCCAATTGTACCAGTAAGAGGCTATCCTCTTCGGAAATATGTATTTAACAAAAGTTGGAATAAGGCGACTCTTCCAATGCCTTTTACAAAAATAAAACTAAAAGTTGGAAAGATTGATTTCTACAACACAGAAAGCTTAGAGCAGAAATTAAAATCTCTTTAGAATTTAAAACTCTGTGCTTTAACTGCCTCTTCTTGAATTGATCTATCGTATTGTGAAATCTCGTCAGGGGTAAATTCAGGGGATATCTCTTCTCCAAAATTACCTGCTACGACCTCTTCTGATTGAGAAGATTCTAATTCTTGTGTATCTACATTTGAATCAACATCTGTGTTATTTTCTTCATTAGAAAACTTTAATCTAGTCCCCTCAAGTGGTCCATTTGTTAACGTAATCATATAAGATTTTGGATCTACTTGATAAATCATCCCACTGAAAATTTCACCATCTCTATCATATTCAAAAACATTTCCAGACATCTCTGCAAATGAGATCGAAATTGATTCTTCGCTTGGAAGAGATACCGAAAGATTTTCTATGAGACCATCGCGAGTTGCAAGGGAGCCTGAAAAATCACTCCTCGAAAGAGCTGTTTTCCATTTCTTTGGATTGATAACTTCAATAAGTGCAAGATTAAGTTCTTCGCCAATGGCGGCAGTAATGGCCTGGTTATTATCCTCTTCATTTTTTTTAATAGAAGAATCAATTTTTGAGACAACCTGAACAATTGGATTTCTTTTCATCTCACTAACTGAAAGTTTTTTCCAAGTTGTTGAAGCAGCAACCATCCTACCAGGAGTAATCACTCCATACGACTCATCCAACCTTTTAACAAATTTCATTTGATCTGTTGATATTTCAGATTCCTCATTTATAACAACAGCATTATAGGTCCCTAAAACAACAAAACTCAGAAAAAATATCTGAAAAAATAGTTTGCTTGAATCATAATCCCTAAACATAAAAACTCCTTAACATTATGATGAGGAGCAAGTTCAAGGCCAATCAATACACCACTTAAACGTGTTAAGTTCCTAATTTTCCTATACCCTCAAATTTAATTGATGTAATTTTTTAGACATGAAATCGAAAGCGTATAAAACTTTTACAAATTGATTAAATACAATGACTACTTACTATTCAGTAACACCACCAAAAAAGATACCAATGTACTGCTCTTTGGATTCATCATATAGGGCAGATCTTCCAGTTGCTCCGAGGAAAAACTTATCCTTAAAAAGACTTTGTTTCAAAATGACAGAACCCTGAGAATCAACTCCTGGATACCAAATGGGTGTATCTTGCATGAGATTACCATCCGCTCTTATTTCAAAATACGTGCCCCTCTCTCTCAAGCCTAACCCCAACTTTCCTGAATACTGCCAAGCAGCTTCTTCTTCAATAGTTTGTCGGCTTACCCCTATTCCAATCGTAGCGGTAAATTCAGAAGTTACTTTAATGTCAGTATCTGTCGAAACTTTATACACAGGATTAATAATGGATAGGCCATCTGAATTAACAAATTCCTCGGCATCAACAGAAACACCCGAAGAAAATATCGTTCTATTTACAACTGTGTCTCCTTGAAGAGTTAATCTAACTCCCGAATTTGTCGCTATTCTTTTAGAGGCTTCGTTTTCACAAATACTAATATCAGCATTAGAGCAGTTTATAGACGTCACAAAATTTGCATCTCCAAAACTTGACAAAGAAAGGTTATCTGATTCAAAGATTTTTATATTTAAACCAGTTGCAACTCTACCTGATACACTCTGATCGACAGCTGTCGAGCCACTCTCTGGCCGAAGCGAAGAAAATCCAGACATACCAACCTCTGTATAGACGACATCTTCATAGCCAAGCTTAAGATTTAAATTTCCCCCAGAAGTTTTTAGTGAGTTTCCGGATGGATTTTCTTTAAAAAATAATCTTACAGAACCTGTGGGAAGCTGAATTCCAACTTGTCTTGTGATCGGTTTCGATGGGATTTCTATCGAAGATGAAGATGATGAAAGAGAAGGTATTGGATCTTTGATAAAACTAACTTTTCTTTCAGATCCATCTTGAACCACTAATTTTAAGCCACCAGACACTATGTCATCAAAATCTTGAATTAAGGTGTTTTTAAAATGTTGTGGAAGTTCAAAATTTAATTGAAAAAACTCAGATGGATTTTTTGGATTTGAAAGCAAAATTGTTTCTTTTTTACCCAAAGCCAAAGAATTTGACTCCAGACCAAAAGTTTCGGAAAAACCTAATTCTTTTGCAAGTCTGATTGCCATTTGAGACATTTCATTAACTGCTGAATAAGATAATTTATCTTTTTTTTCTACTGAATCCTTTATTTGTTTTAATACATCTATTGTTCCCAATTGTTTTGAATCCAAATCATCAATACTATCTTTGGGAATATAAGATAATAACCCCACAAGAAGATTAACTTTCTTCATCATAGGTGCATCTTTATAGTTTTTTTTCAAACTATCTATTATCTCCTGTTCTGATTTCATAAGAGTCATTTCATAAATAAAGTATGAATTCTCAATCATCAATTTTCTTAATTCCGGAGAATAATCTTTGTATGAATCCTCAATTAATATCATTAATTGCGTTTTATCCATGTTAAAAAAATATTCTCTTGGTTTGTTGTATTTCACTGCAAGGTAACTTATTTCATCCCTAAGATTTATTAGTGGAACTTCTAATTCAGTAAAATTTTGTTTGTTATCTTTCGTCGATAAAAATTGAAATTTAAAACTTATCTGACTTGCATTTAAAGCATTTCTAAATTGAGCTAAAGATGCCTCACTCAACTTGCCTTCTGCAAATTCACTATTACATTTGTCTTCAAGCATTTTTAAAATTGAATCCGAAACTTTGACAACATCTCTACTGGCTGAATTTTGACTCAAAAAAGTTGCAAAATCTTGCGCAAAAGTTTCTTCTAGAGAAATTACTTTATCCTGTGACTGAACAATCGTGCTCATTAATAGAATTTTTAATAAAAGTAATTTCCGAACAATCAATCAACAACCCTTCTTGTTTGATTAATCTTGTCGGAGTTTGTGGAAAAAAATTAAATTTTACTAAAAACTGAAAGAATCTCTAGATGTGGGGTATGGGGAAACAAATCGAGAGGGACTAACTCCTCTAAATTCCATCCATATCTTTTGAAATCTTGCGCATCTCTTGCAAATGACTCCATTTCACAAGAAATATAAATTATTATTTCTAAGTTATCTAAATATTTAAAAAGTCCTCTCCTCTTCTGGATCCCAGATCTCGGCGGATCTAAAATTAATAATTTTCCATGGGGCTGTGCTTTTGCAACCTGCGCCCAAGCGCCTTTTCTTTCCATATCTAATTCAAGAATACGAACATAGGGAAGATTTTTTTTCTTCAACAGATCCAGGGCAACTCCTTGAACTTCTACCGCTAAGATATTTTTAAAACCTGTAGTGCTTAAAATCTCTGTGAAATTTCCAGAGCCACTAAATAAATCAATAACAGGATAATGATGAGGTACTTTTGAAACTTTATCGATTAACCATTTTTTCATTTTTTCATTCTGGAGAGAATTGCCTTGTTTAAATGGTCTTCTTTTATTTAATTTTACATCTTCAAAAATCATTTCATCATCAACATCTATATAATTCCAATTAAACCCCTCTGTTGGAGCATATTTTTCATCAGGTAATGAGCTAATAATTTTCTTTAAGATTTGTCTTGGTCTCTCTTCAAGTATTAAACAATCTTCAACCGGAGCAATGGTTCTACTTCCCTCTGAAACATAACCGATGACTTTTCCATTCGTTTTAAATTGCGCTCTATTTCGATATTGATAAATATTTTCGGAGGCGATAATAGGTTTAAATATCTTCTCATCAATTTGAAGATTTCTTTTTAGAAAAAAATACTTCAATCTCTGTTCTTTAAATTTTAATTGTGAATTGTAATCAGCAATCATCCATGGACATCCCCCACAAAAACCAAGTTCCACTCCTCTGTGCGGGCATAAGACTTCTACTCTATCTTCTGAGTATTTTACAATTTCTAAACACTTAACTTCAGAATATTTTTCTCCTGGAGTTTCTGTAGAGAAATAACCCTCATCTCCTGGCCATACTCCACGGCAAAAATAAACCATGCCGGAAGGGTCCTCTAATACACCCATTCCCTTATGTGAAAGGTTTCGAACAATTCCAAAAAATGTATAGGACATAAAAAAGCCCCACTGAAGGGGCAAATATTATTCTGTTTTAGGAGTTATCTTTAGATAGTCGTAATGAGAATGTCGAAATCTTTTCATGGCGACTACAACTAAATCGGCCATCGGAATTTTTGTATTTTTTTCCATCTTTTCAAAATCTTCTAAGATTTCTTTTTCGATTTTGACTGTTAACTCTTTTAATTCACCTTGATTGTGTTTTTGAGACTTCATATAACCCCGATTTGAATTTTTTTGTATTTTATATATCTTTATTCATTGGAGCAATAATCTTCAAGGCACCTTTTTTTCTTAAGGAAACTAGGCTCAATGTGATTTCATGGTCTAGTAATTGGCACTTTTCGTACACATCACTAATTAACGACCATTCTGTTAATGTTGATAAAACTTCGTATTCATTTTGGTCTAAGTTTTTATTTTTGTTTAAAAATGAAACATCCACAACCATTTTTAAATGGTTTGGTGGACGCATTTTCACAGATTCTTGATAATTTTTTAACACGTCGCCAAGCTTGTTTTTAAGCACTGCAAAAGGAAAGTGTATTTTTCGCCCAGATGCTTCAACTATCTCAGGCTCAACAACGTAGTGAAAAGCATGTAACAAAAATTCATCAATACATATCTGAAAAAATCCTTTCAATCCATCCATTGTCTTGTATTTAACTTCAATAAGCTCGCCGTCTTTAATCAATAAGTGACCTAAAAATTGTCTATTAATTTTCGACAAAACATTTATCTTACCTGTAAATTGAACAGCTACCTGTTCTTCAATTAAAGGGATTAAATTCATTTTCCAAAACCGAATAATTTAGACATCACACCTTTTTCTTTAGGTGGAATTGGCTTAAAAAAATCATCTACGTTTTTAGCTGCTGTATTAAAGGATTTCCAAACTGGGCGATCTCTATATCTTTCCTGAGACATGTAAGGAATTCCGTTATCCGATCCAACTCTTAGCTCTAACTCTAAAGGAATCTTACCAATAACTTCAACTCCAAGCTCGTTGGAAAGCTTACTTACTCCAGAATCTCCAAATATAAAATGTTCCGAGTTACACTTTGTACAAATAAATGAACTCATGTTCTCTACCATTCCAACAATCGGAAGATTAAGTTTCCTAAACATTTCAAGACCTTTTTTAGCATCAAGCAAAGCAACGTCCTGAGGAGTTGATATGATAATTGCCCCATCTACATTTGCATTCTGAATCATGGATAATTGTATATCCCCTGTTCCAGGAGGAAGATCGATTAATAGATAATCAAGCCCATCCCAATCTACATCAAAAAGAAATTGATTGATGACTCCGCCAAGCATCGGACCGCGCCAAATTACAGGATCATTTTCATTTATAAAAAAACCAAAGCTCATCAATTTAATTCCGTAAGTTTCAACAGGTATGATCTTTTTATCAGCATTAGATCTAGGCTTCTCATCTCTTTTCCCAAAAATCATAGGCATGGAAGGCCCATAAATATCAGCATCAATTACTCCAACCTTAAAACCCATTTGTGATAACGTTATCGCAAGATTGGCCGTGAAAGTTGATTTTCCAACTCCACCCTTTCCTGAACCTATCGCTAGAACTTTTTTTACTCCAGGTACACTTTTCTTATTTCCTACAGTTCCGTGACCAACTTTTAACTGTGCTGGGGTTTCTTCCTTTTTTGGAGGAGTAGGATTATTTTCTATCGCCTTAAATACATCTTGAGACTTGTCAGATATTGTTTTGACGAGAATTTCTTTAACTTCCGACTCATTTTCTAAAAACGCTCTAATTTGCTCTTCAATTTTTCTTTTATCAGATGGAGAAATACCATCTCTTGAATATTCTAAATTCAAAACCCCATTCTCAAAGGTAATTGATAAAATTCTTTTTTCATCAAAAAGTGTTTTACCTGAAACTGGATTAATAACCTGATTAATTTTGTTTCTTATGTTGTCGTTTATCATAATAATTCCTGAGTCTTTTAATTTTTAATATTTAATCTTATTTCCTATCTGGCAGAAATCTTAAATACATTTTATGATTCTAATTAACACTTGAATAGGAAAAATCTTTTGGCATTTCATAAACGTTCTATTTTTTTAATTGATCCTAAATTTCAAATCAAGTTCAGTCTTTTGGTTTGTTCTTTGATTTTTTTATCTAGTTTAATTTACCCCCTATTACTTTGGGATTTCTTCAATGAAATCAGTACTAGATATGGTGATGCTGCATCAAAAATTATGACTTCAAGAAATGATTTTTTAATCTTTCTTGTTACCATTCAGATTATTTTTACGCTCTTAGTTTTTGTACTCTTTATTTTTTTAACTCACAAAATAGCCGGACCACTCTATAAGTTGAAGTCGCATTTAAATAAAATTCGAGAAGGCAATCCCATATCACCACTAACATTCAGAGATGGGGATCATTTTAATGATGTCGCTGAGGAAGTTACTCTTTTCTTGGAGACTATTAATCAAAACCAAGAAAATGACTTCAACTATCTTGATGAAGTTTCTAGTTTTGTTAAAAACTTAAGTCCGGTTATTCCAGACGATAAAAAGCCAATTGTCGACGAAATTGAACACCGTTTGAACGAAATTAAATCCCGTTACAAAAAATAATTTTTAAAGATTCATAATGAAATTATTTGCTATTATTTTGTTTTCTCTTCTATTCAAAAACACAACCGCGGTTGCAAATCCTAGTCTTTTGGTTAACTCTCAACTAGATAAAAGTTCCGTGTCTGAAGAGGCCGTCGCGTTACTGATCTCCAGCACTCTAAAATTAATTGAAAAAGGATATGTGCCTAAAGATGTTATAAAAAAAACGATCTCATCCATTGAAAAATCTAAAAACTTCAAAAACTTCATCCCCTTGTTCTCCAATCTAGATAACTTTATTTCCATCCCTTCTGGTTCTGATCTTCTTCCATCTTGTCGAAATATTTTGTCTAGGTCAGAAAAATTACCAATAGAAAACAATGTAAATAAACTCGTTAAAAACTATTGCTTAGACAAAGTTCTCCAGCAAATATCCCGTAATTTCGACAAAAAAAGCATAATTACTGATGAAGAGTTTTTATTCATTAAAGACAATCTAAAGTATTACCTTTCAGAAAACGCCAAGAAATCCTTTTCGTTTTTTCTTCAATTTACCGGAAAGGATAAAAATATCTTGAAAAAAATTTCCCAAATGGTCACTGACTACAGTGTAATAAATCAAGCAATACCATCTCAGGAAGTTCTTCAGGACATGGAAATAAATGAACAGATCACAAAGTTAATTCAGATTAAAGGATTTAATCCTCTTCAACATCAAAATGTTTTTTACGCTGAATTTGCTAAGCTCATAGAGCAAGGATATAAGCTAATCAATGTTAAAAATGATGAAAAAATTGATGACAAAAAGATTGCTAATCATTTCCAGTTTTTAAAAAATTTTATCGAACTAAACCAGGACCATTTACCGCTAGACTTATGCTTAACAAGACTTAATGATCTCTCCAAGAGCATATATCGCACGGGAAATCTTGAGCTCTCTAGATCAATATTTGATTATGTTATTAAAAAAAATGATAAAACAATTCTCCAAGATGCCTTGTTTTCCTACCTTTGGACTTATATCAGAATAAACGACTTTAACGGGGCCTTAGAATTTGCCAAAAAGCATCATCTCCTTAAGCAAAACTCTGAAATAAACGATCCTAGAATAAAATTTTGGATTTCTCATGCTCTTGAAAAGAAAAATGATATCAATTTGTCCTTTAGTCATTATGAGGACATTATTTATCAAAATCCTTTGAGTTTTTATTCAATAATGGCATCTAAACGACTTGCCTCAATAAAGCCAAACTCAACAGCTCTAAATTTTTATTTAACAAACTCTAAACAACCTCATGAATTTAAAATTAAATTTTCAGACCTTGATGAAGACCATATAGCTTCTCTAAATAGGCTTAAAATTTGGACGAAAATCAATCATATCAAATTTAAAGAACTTGAATTAAAGCGACTTGAAACTCATAGTACACCAAACTTTATTGTGAAATTTCCAACTGACCAGCAGGCAAGCATTCAATCTGAACTACACCTTATTCAAGCAACTCTAATGCAGAGTTCGAATTACCTTTCTGCATTTAAATATCTCTATGAGGCATTTGAACAAAAGAAAGTTCAATTTAATCGAACCTTGATTGAAATACTTTATCCCAAACCTTTTTTGGGTGAACTTAAAAAGATATTATCAAGTGAAGACATTGATCCAATTATTCTTTTATCACTTATTAGACAAGAATCTGTTTTTAATCCTCTTGCCAGGTCACCTGTCGGCGCAAGAGGATTAATGCAACTTATGCCAACAACGGCGAAAAGAATTAGAAGAGGAATTTCATCTGAACAACTTAATAATCCCAGGATAAACATGGAAATTGGGATTAAATACTTTAAAAATCTTCTTAGACGTTATGACAATAATCTTGTTTACGTTCTTTCCGCCTACAATGCGGGAGAAAATAGAGTTGAGAGATGGAAAAACATGTACTGGGATTCAGAAGCAAATATTCTTAGGAATATCGAGGAAATCCCATTTCTTGAAACACGTAACTATGTAAAACTTATTTTCAGGAATATCTTTTTCTACAAAATGCTCGACGACTCACTCATCGAAGTAGACAAAGCTGACTTAAATAAAATTTACAACATCACTTTGGGTTTTAAACATTAAATCGGAAATGAATGACGTCGCCATCTTTTACTTCGTATTCTTTTCCTTCCATTCTAAACTTACCAGCTTCTTTAACTTTTGCTTCTGATCCATATTGAAATAGATCATTACAGTGATAAATTTCTGCTTTGATAAATCCTCTTTCAAAATCTGAATGAATTATGCCGGCTGCCTGGGGAGCCTTTGATCCTTTTGGAAATGTCCACGCTCTAACCTCTTTCACACCTGCAGTAAAATAAGTATTCATATCTAACATGTTGTAACCAGCACGAATCATTTTTGATAGTCCGGATTCTTCTATCCCTATATCTTTAAGAAACGCTTCTTTTTCCTCAGTGCTTTCGAGCGCAGCGATCTCCGATTCTATTTTTCCACAAATTGTAATTACCTGAGATCCTTCTTGGGATGCTATCTCTTTTACTTTTTTAACATATTCATTGTCTTCCAAAACACTAGACTCATCTACGTTACAAACATAGAGCATTTTCTTCATCGTGATCAAATGTAAGTCCGAAATAGCATCAACTTCATCAGCATCAAGACCCAAAGATCTTGCCGGTTTTCCCTCTTCAAGGCATTTGACTAGTCTCTCTAAAATTGGTTTTGAAATTTTGGCTTTTTCTTGAACTTTTTTATCTTGAGACTTTAAATATTTATCTAAGGTTTGAATTCTTTTAGTTACAGACTCAAGATCTGCTAATGCAAGTTCAATATTAATGACTTCAATATCAGAAACGGGATCAACTTTTCCTGCAACATGTACAATATCAGAATCATCAAAGCATCTAACAACGTGACAAATTGCACCTACTTGACGGATATGGCCTAAAAACTGATTTCCTAAGCCTTCTCCTTTTGATGCTCCCTTAACTAGACCAGCAATATCTACAAATTCAGTAATCGCCGGAATAACTTTTTCAGGCCCTACAATTTTGGCGATTTTTTCTAGCCTTTCATCTGGAACATGAACAACACCCACATTGGGTTCAATTGTACAAAATGGATAGTTTGCGGCCTCTGCTGGAGCTGAGGTTAGGGCCGAAAAAATAGTCGACTTACCAACATTTGGTAATCCCACAATTCCACAATTCATACCCATAACCTGCTCCTATGTTAAAAGATTCTTTTTATTATATATTCCTGCTTTAGATATTCCCTCTATCATGGCCATAACCCAAGGGTCATGTATTTTTTTTAAGAGAAGCTCAAGCTGTAATTGCTCATCTTTAGAAAATGGGCTCAAAACCCAATTTGCAACACTTCCATGTATTGGTCTACCAATTCCGATTCTTAATCTCGAAAACTGATCTGTTCCAAGTAAATTTGCCATTGATTTTAATCCATTATGACCAGCAAGGCCTCCACCTTTTTTGAAATGAATTTGTCCAAAAGGCAAATCGAGTTCATCATGAACAACTAGTATCTCTTCTGGATTAATTTTAAAAAATGTAATTAAGGCAAGGACTGACTCGCCGGACAAGTTCATAAAAGTTTGAGGTTTTAAGAAATATACTTTTTCTGACTTGAAATTTATTTCAGAATATTCACCCTTAAATTTATTTTTCCAAATGGTTGAATTTAACTCTGATAAAGAATCTAAAAACATCCAACCTACATTATGACGTGTTTTTGCATAATCAGGTCCAGGATTTCCGAGTGCAACAATGAGCTTAAACATATTATATAAATAGTGAACTTACGGAATCATGATTAAAAGTTCTATGAATGGCCTTCGATAAAATATCAGCCGTTGAAACAATTTTAATTTTTTGAGATTTTTTGGCCGCTTCACTTAAAGGAATCGTATCAGTAACAATAACTGCTTCCAATTCTGCACATTTTTCAATTCGATCAATCGCTGGCGGAGAAAAAACAGGGTGAGTTGCTGCTGCAAAAATTCTTTTTGCACCATTCTTTTTAAGCGCCTGAGCGGCTTGAACTAAAGTCCCAGCAGTATCAATCATATCATCAATAATTATACAATCCTTACCTGTGACATCTCCAATGACATTCATCGCCTCGGCAACGTTTGGACCGGTTCTTCTTTTATCTATCAAGGCCAACTCTGTCGTTAACTTTTTAGCATAATGCCTAACTCTTTCTACTCCACCAGCATCGGGAGAAACAGTCACTAGATTAGCTTTGTCTAAGTTTTTATTGATGTAATCGAGAATAACTGGAGAGGCAAAAATATTATCAAAGGGAATATTAAAAAAGCCCTGGATTTGACCAGCATGAAGATCCATCGTTACAACTCTAGTTGCTCCAGCAACTGTCATCATATCTGCACAAAGTTT
>JACCDO011791002.1_pt1 | contig 37443 bp, 37 predicted proteins | sample 7446101 | NCBI WGS metagenome assembly JACCDO01 (sample SAMN15323440, study PRJNA562643) | freshwater metagenome | isolation source: river surface water | place: USA:Blue River Watershed | collected 2017-08-16 | reverse complement strand
CGCTGGTGTGGCGCCGTGAGCACCGTGAGATCGACATCAACCATGCGGCTACCTACCGTTTTGCGGTGGAAATGGTGCGTGTGGTCGGTGAAAAAATCGGTATCGTGTGGGATTAAAGACGCTACGAAATGCGCTTGACTCCACCAGGCTTGTTTTGATAGCCATAATGAAAGGAACGACAATGACGCACACACATTACATGCGCTGGTTGAAAATTGCCTGCCTGATTACCATTGCGACGGGTATCGCCTGTGCGCTAGCCAGCTATCCAGCCACTGACGTGGTGTGGCGTACCTTGTTTGATCTGCTCAAATGGCCGTTTGATGGCGACCCGGCAGCATTTAGTGCGGATACTCGCGCCGTTAATGCGGTGCTAGGTGGCACCATGGTCGGCTGGGGCGTGCTTATGTATCTCCTGGCTACACCGCAATCCTTTGCGGCAATCCCCGCCCTGCCTCGCCTCATGCAGTACGCCTTGTATGCCTGGTTTGTGGTGGACTGTAGTGGATCATTGGCTGCTGGATTACCTGGGAATCTGGTGTTGAATGTACTGTTCCTCGCTATGTTTGTGCCACCACTACGGGCACTAGAGCGTTCATAGACTGTATCGTATGCGTACAAGATAAGAGAGTAACCAATGACTGACAAACCCTCAGGCCCAGCCTCGTACTTCCCATCGATTGAAAAGAAGTATGGCCAGCCGATCGCCTACTGGCTCAGTATTCTTGATGGTATGCAGGATATGGCACACATGGAAATGGTCAACGCACTCAAAACGACCTACCAGATGGGGCATGGTCATGCCAATGCACTGGTGGCCTATTATCGTGCACAAAAACCCGCTTAAACTACACACACCCCTACATCGCTACCTGATGTGGGGGTGTATCACTGGTGTTATTGTGGTTTGGAAACGAGCTTGTTGACCAAGAAATCGAGCACAAACCAGATCACAAAGAAAAAACCGAGCTCGAGAATGAAACTATGCATCTCACCGACAAATTCGATAATTCCCTCCATGATGAGCAACGAGGCAACCATCAGTGGGAGCTGCTGAATGGCCATAGCCCGCAGTCCAACTGCACGCAGAAGTGAATACATGACGACCTCCTCATGAACAATTGTGTCTGCGTAGTATACATGAATATATACGTAATGCAAAAAGTGATTAATATTGAAGTATCGAAGTGTATGGGTATCTCTATGCGCATGAGATGCAGACAATATGAGAGTTGCAGTATATAAAGGGTTGCAGTATATAATAAGGGCACAGATTCCGGTTTCCACGCTGGTATTGAAAGAAGGTAAGACATGAGTGGTCAGTTTGATGGGCTGATGAAATGGCGCTGTATTGGGCCGTTTCGTGGTGGGCGTGTGCTGGCAGTGGCCGGTGATCCGCGCGACAACAACATCTTTTACTTTGGTGCATGTGCCGGCGGTGTCTGGAAAACCACCGACGCCGGACAGTACTGGGAAAATGTATCCGATGGATTTTTTACTACCTCATCTATCGGTGCCCTGGCTGTGGCTGATGCTGATTCAAACGTGATTTGGGCTGGTACTGGCGAAAGCACCATCCGTATTGACGTCTCGCACGGCGACGGCGTCTATCGCTCCACTGATGCCGGCAAAACCTGGCGCCATATGGGCCTGACCGACACGCGCCATATCGCCAAAGTGCGCATTCACCCTAATAATCCAGACGTGGTGTGGGTAGCTGCCTTCGGACATGCCTTTGGTCCTAACACGGAGCGGGGCATCTACAAGACCACCGATGGCGGCGAAACATGGCGCAAAGTGCTCTACCGCGACGAAAATTCCGGTGCCATCGATTTGACCGTCGATATGACCAATCCCCGCATGTTGTATGCCACCACCTGGCAAGCACACCGCAAATTCTGGGATATTTCGAGTGGTGGGGCTGGCTCTGCCATTTACCGCTCCAAAGACGGCGGCGAAACGTGGGAAGACATCTCGCGCAACCAAGGCCTTCCCCGTGGCATCTTGGGCAAGATGGGCATTACGGCATCACCCGCCAAAGCCGGACGTGTGTGGTGTCTGATTCAGCATGCCGAGGCTCCTGGCCTCTATCGCTCCGATAACGGTGGCGATACGTGGACGCATGTCTGCGACAGCGAATTACTCGTGTCACGTGCGTGGTACTACATGCACGTGCATGCCGACCCTGTTGACCCTGACACCGTCTACATCAACAACTTGGCGTTCTGGAAATCCACCGATGCGGGTGCTACCTTTAGCCAAATCGATACCCCACACGGCGACAACCACGATCTGTGGATTGACCCCAATCGTAATTACCGCATGATCCAGGGGAATGACGGCGGTGCCAATATTTCCTTTAATACGGGCATGACGTGGACGAGTATCTACAATCAGCCCACGTCGCAGTACTACCACATCGGTGTCGATAATCGGGTGCCTTACCGCGTCTATGGTACGCAACAAGACAACAGCTCATTGGCCGTGCCGAGTCGTACCCCGAGCACATCCATTCCGTGGAGTGCGGTGGTGATTGCAGGGACGGGTGAAAGTGGCTACATCACCGTCGACCCCAAAGACGACAACATCGTCTATCTGGGTGCCATCGGTTCGTCGTCGGGTGGTGGCAACTGTCTGCAACGCTACGATGAGCGCACCAAGCAGATCCGCCTTGTGACCACATGGCCAGAGGCGATGTCGGGTGAAGGTGCCATCAAGCACAAATACCGCTTTGCGTGGACATACCCAATCGTCTTTTCGCCACACGATGCCAATGTGCTCTATGCTGCGGGCAACGTGGTCTTTAAGACGACCAACGAAGGTCAGAGCTGGACGCCGATTAGCCCTGATTTGACGCGCAACGATCCTGCCAAACTGCAGGTCACCGGTGGTCCCATTGACCGCGACTCCGTCGGTGCCGAAGTCTACTGCACCGTCTTTTCGTTCGCTGAGTCACCCCATCGCCGTGGCGAATTGTGGGCGGGCACCGACGATGGATTGGTGCAGGTCTCACGCGATGCTGGGAATTCGTGGCAAAATGTCACGCCCAAAAACATGCCAGAGTGGGGCATGGTGACGTCGTTGGAAGTATCACCGCACGACGCTAACACCGTCACTATCTCGGTGGCAGCTCACAAGCTGGACGACTACCGCCCCTACATTTTCCGTACCACCGATAGCGGTGCTACGTGGAAGTTACTGGTGGCCGGCATCAAAAACGACCACTTCGTGCGTATCGTGCGCGAAGACTCGGAGCGCAAGGGCTTGCTCTTTGCCGGTACCGAGACCAATTTGTATGTGTCGTTTGATGGTGGTGCGCACTGGGAGCTCTTCCAGCTCAATTTGCCTGTATGTCCCATCTACGACCTCATCATCAAGAACGGCGATTTGGTGTGTGGTACCCACGGCCGTGCCATGTGGATCCTCGACGATATCACGCCGTTGCGTCAGTTCAACCCGAGCATTCGTGACAGTGCAGCGCATCTGTTTGCGCCCCGCCCGAGCGAGCGCATCTTGACGGCATTGTTCGAAAACGAGGATGACACGGGTACTCCTGGCAAGAACTACATGGCAGGTTTGGGTGATGTGTGTGCCCACACGGTGCACGTCACGCCCGAAGGCGCCATCGAGCGCACCTTCCTCGATTCGGGTGCCAATCCGCCACGTGGTGCCATTGTCACCTACTGGCTGAAAGAAACTGCCAGCGAGCCGATTCGCTTGGCCTTTTATGATGCCAAGGGCACGCTCATCAACGAGTTCTTTAGCCGCCCCGAAGGCACCAAAGTCGAGAAGTCGGATGACAAACACGACCTGCGCCGCACCACCGCCAATGCTGGTTGGAACCGCTTTGTGTGGGATATGCGTATCAAGGCGTTGCCCAAAATTGCCGGTAAAGACCCCGTAGCCGGCTCACTCATCTATGGTCCCAAGGTGCCCCCCGGACAGTACACGGTGCAGTTGACAGCTGGTGGCCAGACGCTGACGCAGTCGTTTACGATTGTGAAAGATGCCTACGCCACAGATGCCACGCAAGAAGATCTCGAGGCACAGTTCAAGATGCTGATGCAGATCTACAACCGCACCGGTGAGACAGTGGCCATGCTTAATCACATGCGCGACGTGCGTGCCCAGCTGGACGGCTGGCACAAGCGTCTCGGCCGTGATGCTGCTACGGCACACTTGGCGACAGAGGCCAAGGCGCTCTACGACAAAGTGCTGGAAGTTGAAAAAGAAATCCAAGTCCCCGACCTCAAGCCGGGCTGGCCTGGACAGATGAATCACGGCACCAAGCTCTTTGCCAAGCTGGGCGCGATTGCAGATGCGGTGTCGGTAGGCAACTACCGCCCCACCGATCAGGCAGTGGCGGTCTTTAGTAACATGTCGGAAGAAATCGACGAAGTCTTTAGTCGTATGCGGGGTTTGGCAAGTGGTGAAATCGCCGCTTTGGCCAAAAAAGTCGCTGCAGCGGGTGTGGGCAACGTGGTCGCTTAAGCATGTGTGTAGACGGGGTGGGTGCATTGCACCCACCCCGTTTTTGGTGTGGTTTAGGTGCGCCCGAGTTGTACTTGGCGCTGACACCAGGTGTAGAGTGCGTCATACACGACGAAGCCCTCGCGCAGGATGCGTTCGTCGTCGTCGGGGTAGCGCCAACCCAGTCCATCGCAGGTGGCACGCAACCCGGCGCCGATGGGGTGTTGGTGTGGGCTCTGCTTGATGTCAGCCGTTCCCACAATTTGCCCCATCAGGATGAGCGCGGCGTCGTGGCTGAGGTTGGCTTTGCGCAACAGCACCTCAAACGACGATTCGAGTCCCTCACGGGCGTAGGTGCTGCCATCGACATGAAACAGAATGGCGCCTAGGCGTGCTGCTTCGGAGGCGAGATCATCTCCATCGCTGAAGATGAATTGTGGGTCATGGTCCACAAAGCGCATGATGAGCCAAGCGCAGCCGATGCGTCCGACTTTGATGTGTGATTTGGTTAGCCACTTCATGGTGTTTCCTTTGCGTGATGTGTAGGATTTTGAATGACATAACATGCTTCTGCAGACGGCATCCCGTCGGCATCGATGTCTGCAATGGTGTGGGTGTAGCGCATGCCCACAGCGCGCATGACTCGTCCTGAGGCCGGATTCAAAATGCTGTGTGTGGCGCTAATCCACGGCGTGCCGAGTGTATCGAATTCGAATGTCAAGACGGTGCGCAGTGCCTCACGCATGATGCCTTGGTTCCAATATTTTTTGTGTAATACATAGCCAAAATCTCGCTCACCCTCATAGCGTGGGTGTGATGCCGATCCGATGCCCAGCCAGCCGATGATGATGTGTGGTGCGTGCTGCAGGGTAATCGCCCAGTTGTAGGCATCAGGCGCAGGGATGGTGCTGTTGTCAATACTGCCGAGGAACCACTCACGGCAGGCGGATGCATCCATGTCGCGGAAGTGCATGTAGCGCACGGTCTGGGTATCGCCAATGATGGTATATAGATCGTCCCAGTCGCTGTGGATGAAGTCACGCAAGACGAGTCGAGTGCTGGTGAGCGTGCGCACGTGCGGTGCTCCTGCTGATGTGTCTCTACCGTGAGCGATTATAACAGCATGTGCGCTGAGTGTGCCGAGTATGTGATAATAGGGGCAATACTAGTGGGGAACAGGTTGCGCTATGCAGGCACTCGAACTCGAGCAAATAACTCTTGATTATGGGCGGCGGCGTGTCATCTATGACGTGTCGTTGCGCGTCAACCATGGGCAGGTGTTGGTGGTCACTGGGCGCAACGGCAGCGGCAAAAGTTCACTGTTGCGTGTCATGTGTGGTCTACAACCTGCAAGCATGGGTCAGATATGGTTGCACGATGCGGGTGCACGGCATGCGCCGCTAACCATGCGGCATGCGATTGGCTGGATGGCACCTGATTTGATGCTCTACCGCGAGTTGACGGGGCATGAGAACCTGCGTTTTTTTGCGGACGTGCGTGGTCTGGATATCACTGATGCAACGCTTGATGCGTTGCTTGTCGATGTCGGGCTTGCTGGGCGTGGGACCGATCTGGTGGCCACGTACTCGTCGGGGATGACGCATCGCCTGCGTTATGCGTACGCATTGCTCCACCAACCAGCACTATTGTTGCTTGATGAGCCGAGTGTGATGCTCGACCAGAGTGGTCATGAGTTGCTAGAGCGTGTGGTTGCCCGTCAGCGTCAGCGTGGGATTACGGTGATTGCCACCAATGACCCGCGCGAGACACGGTTTGCCGATATTACGTTGGCGCTGGAGGAGGCGGTATGATAGATCCCCTGTTGTGGCGGGCCACCCGCGCGATTTTTGTGCGTGAGTGGCGCAGTGAATTGCGCAACCGCCAAGCACTGAATGCAGTGGCACTGTTTGCGGTGTGTAGTGTGGTGGCCGTCAGCCTGGGGCTCGGCCCACTCAACCGCTCAGCCGAATTACCCCTCGTGCATGCGGCATTTTTGTGGATTGTATTGCTTTTTGCGGCATTTACCGCATTGGCGCGTGTTTTTGTTGTCGAAGAAGAGCAACGCACGGCATCAGCATTGCGTCTGTCCGCACCTCCGACTGCCGTCTATCTGGGCAAACTCTGTTTCAATTTGGTGTTGTTGCTTGGGCTAACCGTACTGGTGACCTTGCTCGCAATCGTACTCTTTCGCATGCAGGTGCGCAATCCGGGGATGGTGGTGGTCATGCTGTTGTCAGGTGCCTTGGCACTGGTTGCTGGTACCACGTTGGTTGCTGCGATCATTGCGCGTTCAACGTCGCGTGGCGCACTATTTGCCGTCTTATCGCTCCCCATCTTGATTCCCATGCTGGTGACCGCAGTGCGTGGCACGGCGCTGGCCTTGGCTGGGTCGGGGTGGGAGCGTGGCATCTCCCCGATTCAAGCATTACTTGCGTATGCAGTTACGATGTTTGTGACATCGCTCTTTTTGTTTGCCACGGTGTGGGAATAGCAATACCGCTGACTAACACTATTTGTATAGTTGTTGTATAAATATTGTGTAATCGGCATTGGAATGCCCTTTCTCACCATTTGCTCATATACCATCTATAGAGTATGATGCACCCGATAGCCGTGTAATGGTGGAGTAGATGTATGGCTACAAATATTGCCCAAGGTGCCAAAATAATCCTCGGTATTTGGATTGCTGGTGTCATCTACGCCATGTTTTTGGTGGTACCACAATATGTGGGCTTAGGTGATGCAGGGCGTATTATCATCGTACACGTCCCTGTTGCTTGGGTGACAACTGCTTGTTATGCGGTCTCTGCATGGTACAGCATTCAGTATCTACGTAACCGGCGCATCGGTGATGACATGGGGGCAGTGGCTGCCGCTGAAGTCGGCACGCTCTACTGTATATTTGCTACCGTCACCGGGTCAATTTTTGCTGAGGTCGTGTGGGGTACGTTCTGGAACTGGGACCCACGCGAAACCTCCATTCTCGTGTTGTTGCTCATCTATGCCGCTTACTTCGCGTTACGCTCATCCGTCGATGATGGTGAGCGTCGGCGCCGTTTAGCCGCCGTCTATAATCTGTTTGCTGCAGTCACAATGCCCTTTTTGTTGTTTATTGCACCACGGGTCGCAGACAGCACGTTGCATCCCAACTGTGCGTTTTTACAGGGGAGCAAGTGTGAGGGCATTTACCTCGACATCAACGGTGCCAAAATCGGTCAACTCGGTGATGTCGTTGTTGAACTGAAAGCGCTTCAGACGGTAAACGACTTGTCCGTGGCTACCGTCGAAGTGCGCATGCCCGGTCTGCAGGACATCGCCACATTGCAACCCTCACTGGATGCCGAAGGCAAAGCGGCGGATCGCCCTGAATTCCCTGGTGAGCAGTTTCGTATGATTCTGCTTGAGGCCGATGTGGCGGCGGGCACGGTACGGGTCAACATGCAGGCGCCAGGCACAGGTTTGTTGAGTAATCCACGCACATTGTGGGTCTTTATGGCAGGGAATATTGGCTTTGCTGGTTTGGCAGCGTGGTTGTTTGCCATACGCAAGCGCGTGTTGGTACTACAAACTCGTATTACTCCATGGGAGGCAAGTGTATGACCATCCTACTTGATGCCGGTGTTGCCATCTACGTGGCAATGGCCGCTGCCTTGGTGGTTTGGCTTGGGGTGTTTGTGTTTATGTGGCGCATCGACAAAGCGACGCAGGCGTTGGCTGCGCAGATCGCGAATCGCGAAGAGGGTGCACCCACCCCACGCGCCCGTGTCGACATCAAGAAAGAGGTAGCGCATGAGTAGCATGAGTGCATCATCGTCGCGTTTTGCCCTCAAACCCTTGCATATGATAGGTATTGCGATTATCGTACTGTCGATTGTGCTAGGGTATTACGGGTTGAGTGCATCGATGCGCCCCTATACGACGTCAGTTGCAGAGGCCAAAACGACGAGTCGTGGGGTGCAGTTGGCCGGTTTTCTCGGCAGCAAAGGTGAGTACAACGATGCCGGGCAATTTACGTTCTTGTTGCAGGACTCCGCTGGCAACATGATTACGGTGGTCTCGAATGAGCCTAAACCATCGAATTTTGAGCAGGCAGTGAGTATCGTGGCTATCGGCCAATACGACGAGCAGACCGGCGAATTTATGGCTGAAAACCTGTTAGTCAAGTGCCCTTCCAAATATCAGGAACAAATGAAGACCGAGGCAAGCTCCTAGTTGACTATGAATTCGCAGTAGTGCTGGCAAAGTGAGGCTGGAATGTCAGTATATTTCTTTGGGACGTTGTTGATTGTAGCGACGATTGCCATGGCCGCCATGGCAAGTATCAGTTATTTGCTTGTGCCGACAGGGCGTCAGTTTGCCTTGAACTACGGGCGGATAGGGACGCGCTTGACATTGGTAGGCGTGGTAGCAGTGGTCGTGTTGCTCAACTATCTGTTTGTGGCGCAACGCTACGATGTAGAGTACGTCTACAACTATAGCTCCCAAGAACTCGAACCATACTTCCGCGTAGCGGCGGTGTGGGCTGGTCAGCCAGGCTCATTTGTGATTTGGGTGTTGTGGGGTGTGATTGGTGCGCAGTTCTTGATTCGGCGCACGCGCCATGCTGAGCCATATGTACTGGGCATCGTGATGGCGATTCAGTTCGGTCTATTGGTGTGTATGCTGGTGCGCAATCCGTTCATTTTGCATGTCACCCCAGATGGTATCCCACCTACCGATGGTAAAGGCTTGAACCCAACACTGCACAACATGTGGATGCTCATCCACCCGCCGATTCTGTTTATTGGTTTTGCATTAATGGCGATCCCCTTTGGGTATGCTATTGCCGGGTTGTGGCGTCGCGACTATGACGGCTGGGTGTTGGCCGCATTGCCCTGGACGATTGCATCGTGGGCAGTACTCGGCTTGGCGCTATTGCTGGGTGGTTACTGGGCCTACGAAACCCTCGGTTGGGGTGGCTACTGGGGCTGGGATCCCGTCGAAAACTCGGCGCTCGTGCCTTGGTTAACGGTTGCCGCACTCATTCATGCGATGTTGGTGCAACGTGCAGGTGGTGCCATGCGCCGTACCACGCTGGTGCTGGCAGTGGTGACCTATGTCCTCGTCTTTTATTCGACGTTCCTGACCCGCAGTGGCGTGTTGTCATCGTTTTCGGTGCACTCATTCGTCGAAGAGGGACTCAAGTGGTTGATGACCGGATTTTTGGCGAGTTTAATCCTCATCGGTGGTGGCTTTATTGCATGGCGCTGGCGCGACATCCCCTCCAAAGCGCTTTCTGACAAACTCCTGTCGCGCGATAGTTTTTTTGCCCTGATGATTCTCGTGGTGATGCTGATGGCGGGTGTGGTGGCGCTTGGCACATCGATGCCCGTCATCTCGGCCATTCCAGGGGTCGGCTCGTCGCTCCAGAGCTTTTTTGGTTCCATGTTTCAGCTCGATGATGGTACTACCTACGATATGAATGCACAGCCCTTTGAGGATGGTCGCTTCGGATTGGTGGGGAGTTTTTATAGTACCACGGTGGCGCCACTCGGACTGATTATGACGGTATTGATGATTATTGGACCGCTGTTGGGCTGGCGTGATAGCAATCCGCGCCATTTGCTCCGTGCCATTCGGTGGCCGGGTGTGGCAGCTGTTGCAGTCACCTGTGTTGCCATCGTGCTGGGCACACGTAGCCTGTATTCGGTGGCATATGTGGGATTGGCAACGTTTGCAATTGGTACCAATGTACTGATGATTATTCGTACGTTGAAAGGTGGCTGGCTGCGCATTGGTGGCTACATGGCGCATGTCGGTCTGATGGTCTTTATTGTGGGTGCAGTTGCGTCCACGTGGTATGCCACACCAGAGACACGCGTCGTCATCCCCGAAGGTGAAAAAATGGCTATTTATGGCTACGATCTCACCTTTAACGGTTGGCGCATGGATGCCAATGGGCGTGGGGTGCTCGATATGACCGTCAACCGTGGTGGCAACGAATCACCGGCGACTCCGCAACTCTACTTCAACAGTCGTATGGGTGCGACCATGGCAACGCCATCGGTGCGCAGCGAAATCTTCCAAGACTTGTATATCTCACCGGTAGAATACACACCGGCGTTTGACCGTAATATTGCGGATCTCGAAGAAGGACAGTCCAAGAAAGTTGGACCATACACGATTACGTTTAATGGGTTTGTGGTACCCACCGATCATAGTTCGAATGCGGACATCAGTGCACGACTAAGTGTCAATTATGAAGGACAAACCACTGAAATCGTGCCAGGTATCGTGATTTTGGCGGATGAACCAGATCCTGCCAAAGCCATCAAAGAGCTGCCCGTGGCACTCCCGGGTGGTCACAATGCGTCGCTCGCCGCCTTTGACCCGACGCAGAAACGTGTCATCATCAACGTGAGTGGGTTGAATTTGCCCGTAGAACCGGCACGCGCCGTGGTCACGGTGACTGTCAAGCCAGGGGTGGTCTTGGTGTGGAGTGGCATCATCATCGGTGTGTTGGGTGGGCTACTCGCAGTGCTCCGCCGTGCAATCGAGGCGGGCATGACGCTGGGGACGGTGTGGAACTCGGCTTCGCTGTGGGCGCGTGGCCTTGGACGTGATGACGCACTTTCACGTGTGAAATAGAAGGAATGTCATGGTTGATTTTTATGCGGTGCTCCAGGTCAATCGTGATGCCGATCAAGCCACGATTACTGCGGCATATCAGCGCTTGCGTCAAGCGTATAATCCGGATGCGCTCCAGGGAGTAAGTGAAGAGTTGCGGGTATTGGCGAGTGAACGGGCGCTGGCACTCGAACAGGCATATGCGATTTTGGGTGATGTGACGATGCGAGCAGCCTACGATGCTGGGGTGACGAGTGTCGTTGAACGGGCCATCCCAGTGGCTGACCCCAGCTACGATTATCGCCCACTCCCCGCTGCGCAACAGCAGGAACGCAGCGCCGAATTTGATGCCAAACCGCTGCGCAGTGGCCGCAGTGTGGCTGGTGACCGACAGACTGCGCTATGGCTGACTGTGGTGATCCCGCTGGTGATTGTCTTTGCCACATACATCATCACTGATGGTGGTCGCCGTACCGCACCGAGCAATGATACACCGCCAGTGGCAGTTGCGACTGCGGTAAGCGACCAATTCGAAGAAGCGATTCTGACTGCACGACTGACCACCGAAGAAAATCCAACCAGTATTTCGGCGTGGGTCGATTATGCGAATTTGCTCTACAACAGTGTGCAGATTGTGCGTGAGCAACAGCCGGGTAGCACCCTCTACCTCAATCGCTTGGCACGCTGGCAGATGGCGGCTGATGCCTATGCCAAAGCGCTATCGTTTGATCCGAGTAATGTGGTTGTCCAAGCGGATATGGGTGCTAGCCGTTGTTTTTATGGCAACGGTATTGGCAGTAGCCCTGATTCTGCAGCAGGATTAGCACAGCTCCGTGAAGCACTCCCAACCCTCCCCGATAGTGAAAAACCGCGTGTGTTGCTGAATTTGGGGTACTGCTTGGCAGAAATCACCCCACAACAGATAGATGCGGCTATTGAGGCATGGCAACAAATCGTTGACATCGAACCGAGCGACTCACCATTTGCCATCCAAGCAACCAAACTCATTGCACAACTCAGAAACCGTTGAGGCGGTATGGGGCGAAAGGCAACACGATATGGCGACAGCGCAAACATACTATGAGCAGCTGGGCGTTGCAGTTGATGCAACGACGAGTGAGATTGTCGCAGCATGTGAGCAAGCCACCATGCGTTATCGCGCTGATCTGCAAACAGATCCGAGTGGTGAGCTCGCAAATGCGGCCATGCAACGCATTGCCGCCATCGAAGAAATCCGCGATACACTGCTTGATCCCCGGCAACGCTATTTGTATGATCGCTCGTTGGGACTGTTGATACAACCACCCCCACACAGTGATACGCCGCCAGTAGCCCCCGCCGAAGAAAATCCCGTCCGCCGTGAATTGATGATGGTCATTCTCGGTGGTCTCATTGGAATCGTTATTGTGGCGATTGTGTGGGTTGCTAGCGCCCGCCTAGCGGCACCAGTGATGCCAGCGGCTGCCGAAACGAATCGTCCTGCTACCGACTTTACATTGCCCCTCCTTGGTGGTGATACGCTGACGCTCAGCGCCTATCGTGGCAAAATAGTCGTGTTGAATTTTTGGGGGACATGGTGTGAACCGTGCAAAGCCGAAACTCCAGCACTCGAAGCCGCCTATCAACAGCTCAAATCCCAAAACGTAGAGTTTATTGGCATTAATCTGCGCCACCAAGAAGCCCCCGGTATCCAAGGCGATATTGATGTGGCCAACTTTGTCGATGAATATGGCGTCTCATACCCGGTCGTCTTTGACACAAAAGGCGAAATATCGCAGAAATATCAGATTTCGCCCATTCCGGTCAGCTACTTTATCGATGCCCAAGGCAATGTGCGCTACGTCTATGTGGGCACATTGACTACCCAAGATACGCTGGAATTGGTGAGACGACTACAAGATGGTTAATTATACTAAAGAATAATTAATATCGTATAAATATTTAAATAATGAAAATTAAAATGATACAATCGTTGCGTATTTCTTTCTTTAGAATGATGAAAAACGTTATTTATGGGTGAAAAAACGAGTGTGTTTTAAATAAATTCATGGTAATATTATACGGAATAAATTCGCTGAATTATTAATGTAACGCATTTGCTGCTACACACAATGGAGGCGTCATGACACAATCGCAGTTAATCATGGTGGTGGATGATGAGCCCGGATTACGTCGTTTATTGAATTTGTTGTTTAGTAATGCGGGATATCGTGTTATTGAATCGAGCAGTGGTCCCGATTGTTTAGCGCAGCTCGCATCACACTCACCAGATTTGATTGTGTTGGACATCATGATGCCCGACATGGATGGTCGTGAAGTATGTCAACAGCTGCGCAATGCCAAAAACATGGTACCGGTATTGATGTTGACGGCACGCACCCAATCACGAGATATTGTCATGGGGCTTGATTGTGGTGCTGACGACTACATGCTCAAACCATTCGACATGGATGAGTTATTGGCGCGGGTGCGAGCGCTGTTACGGCGGAGCAATACTGCGCAACACACGCGTATTGTCGGTGCGGGTGAGCTCGTGATTGATACGCACACCCGCAAAGTCACGGTCAAAGGGGTCGAAGTTGAACTCACGCCGACCGAATATGCGTTATTATCGGTATTAGCAGAAAACGCAGGGAATGTGGTGCCCCATGAATCCCTGTTACACTCTGTATGGGGACCGAATTCGCAGCACGATCAAGACTACCTCAAGGTTTACATGTGGCATTTGCGCCGCAAAATCGAACCCAACGCAGGGCGTTCACCGCGCCTGCTGTTGACGGAATGGGGGGTTGGCTATCGGCTTGTGCAGTAACGCAAGGCATGGCAGATGAGTAGACAGGCAGCAGCGCTCCGAGTGGTAGTCAAATTTGGCACCAACGTGTTGACCGCTGGAAGCGAACGGTTGCATCGCCCACGCATGGTTGATTTTGTGCGCCAGTTGGCCATGTTGCGTCAGCGCGGTCACGAAGTGGTGCTCGTGACTTCTGGTGCCGTGGCTGCCGGTATCGAACGCCTTGGAGTACAACGCCGCGCCCGCGACATTTCACAAAAGCAGATGCTAGCTGCAGTTGGGCAGAGTTATATCATGCATCTCTACGAGCAACTCTTTGGACTGTATGCAGTGCCGGTAGGGCAGACTCTCCTCACCAAAGCCGACCTCACCGATCGTCATCGTTACCTCAATGCACGCAATTCGTTGATGACATGTTTTACCTATGGTGTACTGCCAATCATCAACGAAAATGATGCCGTCGTGGTTGATGAAATCAAAGTCGGCGACAACGATAATTTATCGGCACTGGTCGCCAATCTGATTGATGCCGATTTGCTCGTGATTGTGACTGACATTGATGGTGTTTACACCGCTGACCCGCGCAGTAATCCTGATGCCACGCTGATTACCGAAATTACCGATATTACACCGGCTGTCTATGCGCTGGCTGGTGGTACGGGGAGTAACCGTGGCACGGGTGGCATGATTACCAAGATTCAAGCAGCCGATTTGGCCACCCAGAGTGGCATTGATGTGGCAATAGTCCCGGGTGCGTTGCCTGATGTGGTCTTGCGCACTGTTGCGGGCGAACGCATCGGCACGCGCTTTCCTGCGAAAGTTAACAGCATGGAAGGACGCAAACGCTGGATTTTGGCAGAAACGGTGCGCAATAGTCGCATTGTGGTAGATGATGGTGCCGCGCGTGCGGTGACCCAACAGGGCAAAAGTCTCTTGCCGGCGGGTGTGGTGGCTGTCACTGGCGACTTTGAACGTGGCCAAACGGTGCGTATCTTTCATGGTGACCACGAAATTGCCCGTGGGCTGATGCAATACAGCGCCACTGACCTGCAACGTATCATGGGGCAACGCTCAACGAAGATTGCTGATATACTGGGATATACGTATGGTCCCGAAGCCATTCACCGCGATGATATGGTGCTTTTGGCGCGTACAGAGAGCAAAGAACTATGACGACCATTGATGTTCCCGCAATGGCCAAACGTGCCCGTCAGGCCGCACGGGTGGTGGCTGCTTCGTCAACAACGCAACGCAATACGGCGCTCGCAAATATTGCTGAGTTGCTTGCGAATCCAGCCGAACAAGCCGTCATCCTCGCCGCAAATGCAGTCGACATGGACAATGCCAAAGCAGCCGGGTTGCGGGCATCATTGCTCGACCGCATGTTGCTGACGCCACAACGCCTCGATGCCATTGCCAGCGACATCCGTACAGTAATCGCCTTGCCTGATCCCGTGGGCGATGTGTTTGAACGTGGCGTGCTCCCCAATGATTTGCACTGGCATAAAGTACGTGTCCCACTTGGTGTCGTGGCTGTGGTCTACGAAGCGCGCCCGAATGTGACATTTGATGTGGCTGCCTTGTGCCTCAAATCGGGTAATGCTGCCATATTACGTGCTGGCAAAGAAATCGTAGCTTCGTCAACGGCTATTGTGCAGGTACTGCAGCGCGCCTTGCAGGCTGCAAATTTGCCAGCAGATGCCCTACAAGTCATCGATAACCCGGATCGTGGGTTGGTAGAACAACTGCTCAAACTCGATAAATACGTGGATGTGGTGATTCCCCGAGGTGGGGCAGCCTTGCACCGCTTTTGTGTGGAACACGCCACCATGCCCGTGATTGTGGGTGGGATTGGCATCGTGCATGCCTATGTTGACCAGACGGCTAATCCACAGTATGTGCGTGATATCGTGGTTAATGCGCGCGTACAACGCCCGAGTGTGTGTAATTCACTTGACGTGATTCTCATCGAGCGTGCGGCACTCACCAGTATGCTCCCCGTGATTGCTGAGGCATTGCTTGCCAACGGCGTCGAGTTGCGCTGTGATGCCGAGATCCAGGCAGAATTCGTGCGCATCGGCCTGCAAACCGACAAAATCGTGGCCATGGGGACTGATGATTTCGATACCGAATACATGGCACTGATTGTCACCATGCATGTGGTGGCAGGGGTCGACGAGGCAATTGCACATATCAACGAGCATGGTGGCCACACCGAAGTCATTATCAGCCAGCACCAGCCTACTATTGATGCGTTTGTGCATCAGGTCGATGCCACCGCCGTGATGGTCAATGCGTCGACGCGTTTCAACGACGGTGGGCAGCTCGGTCTCGGTGCTGAAATCGCCATTAGCACACAAAAGCTACATGTACGTGGCCCGATGGGGCTGCGCGAGCTTACCACCTACAAGTGGGTGGTGCAGGGTGACGGTCAGATTCGCCGCTAATTGTCCCTCGGTAACCGCATGATGATATCAGGGTCGCGGAGCAATACGCTACCCAACTGTACTGCACAGGCGCCAGCTGCACGGACTGCACGTGCGCTGGCGTCGTCGTTGATGCCACCACACGCTATGATGGGGGTGCTGGTGGTTGGCGCAATTGTTTGACAGGCGTACAGCGTCAGTGGAAAGAGTGCAGGGCTGAGGTATCTCCCATCGGCCACATGTGGTGCCCCACACAACGTGATAGCATCGATGTGGTGTGTGTCACATTGCTGCACGAGAGGGATAAGCAGATGTGGATCTGCGAGCGGGAGCTTGACCAGCAGTGGCAGTGATATCACGCTACGCAAGCGTGCCAGTAACTCGTTGAGGTCGTGCTGGTGCGGTGCAATCGCTACCTCGAAACCAGCAATCCCCTCGACTTGGTCGAGGTCACGGGCGGCATTGCTGATGTGGGTGTCTGCCCCGTCCAGCGATACAATCACGGGGATGTGCCATTGTGCCCAGGCGGGGGTAGCACGGCGCCCCACCCACTGTACGCCCGGGTCATGCCACGGCTCACCCACCCATAGTCCACCACGGTATTCATGAATACGATTGGGACCATCGGGGGAACGACCGGCGTGGGTCACACTTGGGGTAATCAGTGCGGCAGGTGCGACACGTTGCACGGTGCTGGCCGTATGGACCCCGTAACCGAGTGCACCAGCCGCAGCAAGGTACGGGTGAGCGAGCGTGAGTGCAAATGGACTGTGTGGTGCAATGATAATCATCACGGTGGTTCTACTGAAGCAGTTGCGGATCTGCACCAGGTCAATGCGTGTTGTACGTGGTGAGCCGTGTATAATACAAGCAAGACGTTCCGGCACTGCCATGCGCCGTGTCGCACTTGTATGCACAACGAAAGAACTCACATCATGACCACAGTATACCGTGTTTTGTTGGTTGGGTTTGGCGCTGCCGGCCAAGGATTCGCCCAAATCCTACGCGATCATGGTGCCCGCATCGCCGCGAGTACGGGCGCTGATATCCGCATTGTGGGTGTGGCGACGGCCCGCCGTGGCAGTGCCTATGCTGCCGATGGACTCAGCGCAGGTGCCTTGCTTGAGGCGATTGCACGCGGTACACTTGCGACACTGCCACAGGCGGTGAGTGATGATGCGTTGACCATGATTGCGACACGTGCGGCAGATGTGGTGGTCGAGCTGAGCCCGACCAATCTCGATACCGCCGAACCTGCTACCACACATATTCGCACCGCGCTCAACCGCGGCTTGCATGTGATTACTGCCAACAAGGGACCAGCGGCACTACACCTCAAAGAATTGCGTGCGTTGGCTGCCAACAAGGGCTTATTTCTCGGCATTGAGGGGACGGTGATGGCGGGTACGCCGTCGCTCCGTCTCGGCTGGAGTAGTCTGCAGGGGTGCGATGTGCGCATGGTGCGTGGGATTGTCAATGGCACCACCAATTATATTTTGACACAAATGGAGCAAGGGCTCGATTATGCGGATGCCTTGGCTGATGCACAACGCCTGGGCTATGCCGAAGCCGATCCGACGGGTGATGTGGAAGGGCACGATGCGGCTGGCAAAGCAGCGATTCTGGCCAATGTGCTGATGAACGCCAGCCTGCGCCCTCGCGATGTGGCCTGCAAGGGGATTACACAGATTAGCGCTGCTGACGTCAAGACTGCCCAGGCCGCTGGTGAACGCTGGAAGCTCATCGCCGAAGTTACACGTACGCCACACGGCGTGACTGCTTCGGTACAACCGATGCGGTTGCCGGTGACCCATCCGTTGGCAGGAGTCGCAGGTGCTACCAATGCGTTGACCTATACGACTGACCTGCTCGGTGATGTGACCATCATTGGCGCTGGGGCGGGCGGTGTGGCTACGGGGTTTGCGGTGGTTGGCGATCTGTTGGCGCTGCACCGCGGCGAGCGCGAGCGCGCCGGATGACGACAACCGTGATGACTACGGGGATCAGCAATAGGAGTGACCACACAAAGATGAGATGGTAGCTGATACTCAACGTATAGGTTATGCCACTTGTGATGAGCAGGCTAAAGAAAAAAATCGTCAGCGCTGGCTCAATTTCGTCGCGCTTCAACATCGTACTAGACTCCTCGTATCACTCGGTCCTGGGAGTAAGTATACAATGAGCAGGTGGTGAATGCACTCGTGCTTCTACCACCTGTTCTGGTAAACGAGTTATGCCATGGATGTATTTGCCCCCGACATGATCCGCGACCATGCACGCTTTGCAGGACGCTGGAGCGAAATCCAACATATCTGTGCTGCCTTCGATCGGCGTAGCCCGGTACTCGTGCTTGGTCCACGCCAAAGTGGCCGTTCATCGCTGGCGTACCATGTGGTGCATGCGGCCCCTGCCCTCTTTGACCAACCCACGATGCAGTCGTACTACATCGATTTGCATGATTGCCCCGATATTGAGACGTTGCGTGGCACCATTGCTACGGCGTTCCAACAGCACCCCACCCGCTGGCAGATGCATCTGACCGATCTGGTGGCCGCACCGTTGCTGGCATTTGACAACAGCGATGCCCCGCAGCTTGCAGATACGATTGATGTGTGGTGGCAAGAATTGTTGCCGTTGGTGCGTGATGGTCGATTACGCGTGCTCGCCACCGCAGTTGCTGCGCCGCCACTCACATTGATGCCGTGGCGCACGGTGACGATGCACCGGGTGGATGGCGCCATGCTTGATGATGTGGTCAGCGCACAGCTCGGCGATGACGGACCGCGCCTGTCGCGCCCCGACCATGCCTGGATGCTCCAGCACAGCCGCGGGCACATCGGCGTGTTGATGGCCTATCTGCGTGCGTGGCAGCAGGCACGTACCGTGCCAGGGCGCGATTGGCGGGTGCAGGCCACACAGATTGCTGAAAGCGACGATGCCTTGGCCGCGCCACAGATTGCGACGGCACTGGCCAGCGAGTGGTATGTGAGCGATGATGCCACTGATGCACCTACGACACCACCCTCAGTGAGTGATGCGGCGCGGACGGCGCTACCTGTTGTCACTTTCGAGGTACCGGGAATTTTGTGGGTGATAGCCGGGGTGTGTCTGTTGGTGTTGGTGTGGATGTGGTGGCAAGGGGGGGGATGATGCGAGTGCTCTGGCTCGATGCCTTTCATGCTGGCTCACATCGGGCAGTGGCGCAGGGATACGCCGCACACAGCACCGCCCAGGTGACGGTGCTCGGCTTGCCACACGACGGCGGTTGGCGCTGGCGCATGCGTGGGGCGGCGGTTACGTTTGCCCGCATGGTGCGCGAACGATGGGCAGGTAAACTCCACCAGCACTTTGATGTCATCGTGACCACCGATATGCTGGATGTGGCGACCTTTCTTGCACTGACACGTGACATAACGGCTAATCTGCCAGTAGCGCTGTATATGCACGAAAATCAGCTGACCTACCCGCTTCCTGCGGGCCGCAAACTCGATTTGACCTGGCCGTGGCTCAACTATACGAGCATGTTGGCGGCAGATGCAGTGCTGTTTAACTCGAATTTTCACCGCCAAGCCGTGTTGGCGGCTTTGCCCAGCCTGCCACGACGTTTCCATGACTACCATGAGCTCGATGCGGTGGCGCGCATCGCGCCCAACACACATGTCCTCTACCCGGGGATCGATTTGCGCCGCTTTGATGGCGCGCCAGTCACTCGCCCTGGCGGCGCCCCTGTGGTGTTGTGGAATAGTCGCTGGGACTACGACAAACAGCCGCTGCATTTTTTTACCAGTATGGAAACAATGATGCACCAAGGCATCCCACTCCAACTCATCGTGGTGGGTGAATACGTGGACCCTGGCAACGACGACTTTGCACGCATGCGCCAGGTGCTGGCACCGATGACGCGCCATTGGGGCTATGTGCCCGATGCAGCGCACTACCGCGAACTGTTGCATCAGGCGGATGTGGTGGTGAGCGCTGCCATCCAAGAGTTCTTTGGGATTGCGGTCATCGAGGCCACGTATACCGGTGCTGTGCCGCTCCTGCCCAACCGCTTGGCATACCCCGAACTGTTGCCTGCGCCCTACCATGATATGCTGCTGTATGCTGATGATGCACATCTAGTGCCAGCACTGACGCGCCTGTTGGTCAATCTCGATACCATTGACCGGAGTGCGTTGCGGCGCTGGGCGACACAGTTTGATTGGGCACAGCTGGCGCCGCAGTACGATGCACTACTCGCGCGTGTCGTGGGACGTCTGTAAGCGTTGGATGACTTTGATGGCCTCGCGGCAAATCGCCTGTAAGAGCATGATTTCGCGGCCATTGGGCTGGGCGCGGTGCGTCATGCTGCGTAACGAGCGCATTTTGGCATGTGCGCTCGGGCTTTTGAAGAAATCAATGTGCCGTAGGGTTTGTTCGAGTGTCTGCAAAAACTCCTCGATGCGTGCGCTGCTCGCCGGCGGGTAGGTGATGCGCGTCGATTCGCGCACGGGTGGGACCACCATGTGGAGCTCGTAGCAGACCAATAATACTGCTTGAGCCAAGTTGAGCGAGGCATACTCGGGGTCGGTCGCAATCGTGATGAATTGATGGCATACATCGAGTTCGGCTTGTTGCAGTCCGTTGTCCTCGGGGCCAAACAAGAGCGCAATCCGCTGCCCGTTGACTGCGCGCTGGGCAATCTGTGGCATCGCGCCACGGATATCGTCGGGTGGGAGTGGTGTATCACGGATGCGGGCCGTGGTGCCGACCACCCACTGCATGTCGTGCAGGGCATCCGCCAGGGTGTCGTGGACGGTGATGCGCGACACCACGTCTTCGCTGCGGTGGGCGACCTGCTCAATGAGTTCGGGGGTGTATTCACGCGGGGCGACCAGACGCAACTGGCGTAGTCCCATGTTTTTCATGGCACGCACGCTGGAGGCAATATTGACTTGGCGCATGGGGTGGTGCAAGACCACGGTGACAGCATCACGGTATGTATTCATGGAATCCAGTATAAACGGTGCTTGCACCGTCGGCAACATTTCGCCGTAATACCCGTTACAATACACAGAGAGCCCATACAGAGGGGAAATACGATGGATTGGCGCCAGACTGCACCGAGTGCACGACATTTATATATTCATATTCCGTTTTGTCATCGACGCTGTGCCTACTGCGATTTCAACACGTATGCCAACATGGAAGACCGCATGGCAGCCTATACCGATGCACTCTGCCACGAGCTAGCTGCTTTGCCAGCGATGCCGGTGGTGACAGCCCCCGCTACCCCACATCCGCTGTTGCGTGCCGATTTGCCCCCGACGATCTTCCTGGGTGGGGGCACGCCCAGCATGTTGCCCATCGATCAGATGGCGCGTATCCTGCAGGCCGCTGATCGCGTGATTTCACTCGATGGCGCCGAAGTGACGGTGGAATGCAATCCGGGGACAGTGCTGGGGCGCGACTATCTGCGCGATCTGCGTAGCCTGGGTGTTAACCGCATCAGTATGGGCGTCCAGAGCCTCAGTGACCCCATGTTGCGCATGCTGGGGCGCATCCATACGGCCGCTGAAGCGCGTGCCAGCTATGAGGATGCCATGCGTGTCGGCTTTGATTCGGTCAATCTGGACTTCATCTTTGGGCTACCCGGGCAGACGCTCACCGATTGGCACCAGACACTGCACGAGGCAGTGACGTGGGATGTGGATCACTTTGCCATCTACTCGCTCATCCTCGAAGAAAGTACGCCGCTCTACGCCCAAGTCATGGGTGGGCGCTGGAGCGTGCCTGACGATGATGTGACTGGGCAGATGTATGCCTATACCATGGAGTATCTGGCCACCCACGGCTATAATCAGTACGAAATCTCGAACTGGGCGCGGGGCACGAGTGGTGTCGGCGGCTTGCCGCGCCATGCCGGCCTGCACAACGTGGCCTACTGGCTCAATGCTGACTACCATGCGGCCGGTGCTGGTGCACACGGGCATGTGGCCGGCCGGCGCTATGTGGTAACCCTGGGTGTCGATGAGTATATTGCACGTGCTGGCGCCCAGCAATCGCCACTGCGTGAGACCACCACACTCAGCGCCGCCGACATGCTCGCCGAGACGATGATGATGGGCTTGCGCCTCAACGACGGTATCAGCTTTGCACATATCCACGACCGGTGTGGCGTCGATGTGCGCCAGGTGCATGCCGCGGCCATTGCGCACGCCACCAGTCAAGGCTTGCTTGAGGTTGATGCACACGGCTTGCGTTTGACGCCGCAAGGGCGGATGTTTGGCAACCAGGTGTTTCAGCTGTTTGTCTAGCCTGTGTATGTGCTTTTGATTGGGAAAAGGAGCAACCGTGTACGATTTTGTTGCCACATACTACGATATTGAGCCGTCATCGCTCCAACCGGCGGCGCGTGGGTTGGTGGCCGAAACCTTTACGGCACGCAATAGCCACCAGCAAAAATTGTTTGTCAAAGTGACGCGCAAGCCGTTTTTTAAATGCCGCTTGCCCCAGAGTGCCCCTGCCCACGCCGCACTGGCTGCGGTGGTGGGACCATTGGTCAATCAACCTGTAGCGACGCGCAGTGGTGCATGGCTGGCTAGTCATGGTGATGCCATGATGACGGTGAGTCACTACGTGGATGCGCCCAATCGCGAGGACTACGACATTGCAACTTTTGCAGGTGCGATTGCAACCATCCATCAGGCCACGCCGCGTATCCACGTGCCGATGGCGCGGGTGACGGTGTTTGAGCACGACGCCATTTTGAATCAGCTGATGCATCGTGCCTACAGCGGCGGGACGGAGTACTGGCAATACGACCTGTGGGAGGGACTGGGGCATCGGCGTGACCAATTCGAGGGCTACTACGCGCGGCTGTGTGAGCTGCAACGTGCCTATCCCCAGCATGCCAACCACCCATGGGTGGTGACACACGGCGATGCAGGTGGCAATGTCATCAACAACACGCCGTATGCGCTGACCATTGTGGACTGGGATTACACGGCATTGGCGCATCCTGAGCGTGATTTGTGGGTCTATCAGTATGATGCCACTTTTCTCGATGCCTACGCACATGCCACTGGCGGCTATCGTCCCGATCCGTACCATTTGCTTTTGGCTGCGTACCGGCAATTTTTTGACTATGTGGTATTTATTCTGAGTGATATTTTTTTGCAGCCCGCTGACGTTGACCGCACGCCGATGATTGCCAATCTGATGAGTTTGTGTGACGGCTGGGTGACACCGCATCTGCGCTAATGCGTGGAGTGCGCTACAATGGGATGAGCATATTGCCATGAGAGGATTGTTGCATGTCATCCATCGTCCTAAAGCCGGGTCGTGAGCGCGCCATTCGCAACCGTCATCCGTGGATTTTTTCGGGGGCGATCGCACAGAGCGCACCACCGCACGCCGATGAAGTCGACGTCTACAGCGATGACGGGCAGTGGCAGGCACGTGCCTTGTGGAGCCCCCATTCGCAGATTCGGGCCCGTGTGATGACGTGGCACCCCGAAGCCCGCATCGATACGCTCTTTTTTCATCAACGCGTGAGTCAGGCACTCGAATTACGCATGCGCCTACCCGCATATACTGACGCCAACGCCATGCGTATCGTGCATGGTGAGTCTGATGGTCTGCCTGGACTGATTGTTGACCGCTACGGCGATTATGTGGTCGTCCAACTCCTGTCCAACGGGATGGATCGTCGGCGTCAGCTGATTATCGACGTGCTGGTCGATTTGTTACGCCCTACAGGCATCATCGACCGCAGCGACGACGACATGCGCGCCCTCGAAGGACTCGCACCCAGTGCCGGCGTGTTGTGGGGGAGTGCGCCCACCGCACCCATCACCGTCATGCATCCGATGGGGCTGCGTGAGACGGTTGATTTGACGAGTGGCCAAAAAACTGGCGGTTATCTCGACCAAGTACTGAATCGTGTGTCACTGGCGGCATATGCCGAAGGTGCCGACGTGTTGGATTGTTTTTGTTATAACGGTGGCTTTAGTGTGGCGCTGGCCCGTGGTGGGGCGGCATCGGTGGTCGCAGTTGATAGTAGTGCACCAGCCTTGGCTGCACTGCAACACGATATGGCGCTCAATGCGGTGCAAATGACACCCCACGAAATTGTCGAAGCCGATGTCTTCAAGTTGTTGCGCGTCTACCGCGACCAAGAACGCCGGTTTGACATGATTGTGCTCGACCCACCCAAATTCGCCCATTCGCAGGCGCAAGTGGAGCGTGCCACGCACGGTTACAAAGACATCAATCTGCTCGCACTCAAACTGTTGCGCCCGGGTGGCATTTTGGCCACCTATTCGTGTTCGGGGCTGGTATCAGCTGATTTATTCCAGAAAGTCATCTTTGGGGCGGCCATTGATGCCCAGCGCGATGTGCAGATTATCGAGCGTCACACGCAGGCGCCCGATCATCCGGTGCTGCTGAGTTTCCCCGAGGGTGAATACCTCAAAGGATTGGTGTGTCGTGTCTGGTGAGATGGTGTCGCTGCCACTGTTTCCGTTGCCATTGGTGTTGATGCCCAATGCGCCGCTCACGTTGCATGTCTTTGAGCCACGTTATCGGGCCATGGTTGCCGATTGTCTGGCACAACGGTCCCCGTTCGCGGTGGTGCTGGTGCAACACAGTGCGGCTCACAGTGCGGATCTGGTGACCATGCAACAAATGCGCGATTATTTGGCTGTGTTTCCAGATGCTGATGACGAGTATCCCGAATACTTGCCCCATTTGATTGCCACCGAAGCCATCATCGACGAGCATGTGCGCTTTGATGATGGGCGTTACGGGCTACAGTGTCGTGGTGGGCGCCGCATCCAGATTACGGGGTTGACCCAGCGTATGCCATACCTGATCGCTAACGCCCGCAGTATGCCAGACACGCTGTCCGCAGCCACGCGCGCAGCTGCATTCGCACTCCGTCAGATGCATGCGCGCTATTGGCGGGCGGTACAACGAGCGAGTCAGCAGGATATTGCGGTGCCTGAGCTCAGCGACGACGACGTAGCGCTGAGTTGGCAACTTGCCCATTTGATGCACGTTGATACAGCGCGCAAACAGCTTTGGCTGGAGAGTAGTGCACCACAGCGCTTGCGCAGCATGACGGTTGCCTTGCGTGCCGAACGCAACACATTGCCGTTGCATGCACCGCCCACGGCGTTTCAGGTGCCATGGAGTTGGAACTGATGATTGTGGCCGTTGGCACTGCCTCGTTACACTTACCAGCTGTTTTTTCACTGAAAGAAAAGCGCTCCATCGTCAAATCGCTGACAGAGCGCATCAAGTCGCGCTACAACGTGGCAGTGGCTGAAGTCGGCTACCACGATCTGCACGGGCGCACCATGCTGGGATTTGCGGCCGTATCGACACGTGCCGACCACGCCCAACAACAAATCGAGGCCGTCTTTCGTTTTATCGAAGAGACGCGCCCCGACGTGGTATGGTTGGACAGCGATATTGAGATTGTCTAAACAGACACCTACACGATCATCTTTTTGAAGCCCTCAGCGGCGGCAAACCCGTGTGGTGCGCCGATTTCAGCGGCGCGGGTGCGTACGCGATCTTCCCAGCCGTTGGCGTTGTCGAGCTGGGTGTGGTGCTCGCGCAGCGAGGCGATTTTGATGTCGAGCGTGTTGGTAATGTCTTCGAAGTGGTCGGGTTGTTCGGCCGCCCACAGGTAGAGTGTTTCGGGGCGCCACAAGTCGATGCCGACCTGCATCATGCCCGGTACAAACAGATGGTCGCGGGCTGATACCAAGCCGTCAATCACGGCAAAGCCGACGGCGCGGTGATCGGGATGCCACATGTACTGCTTCCACGGGTCGTGGCTAAAGACTAGATTTGGTTTGAGCACCCGGATGTAGAGCGCCATTTCGAGGCGTAGGGCGGCAGACGATTCGAGCTCGCCGTCGTTGTAGCGCAGGTGGATGGCGTGTGTTTTGCCACCCAACACGTCGAGTGCTTTGCGTTGCTCGATTTCACGGGTAGCAGACAACTCAAATGGGCTGAAGGCGCGGTCGTGTGTGCCCTTGTTGCCGTTGGTGACGACGATGTAGGTGATTTCCCAGCCTTCACGGGCCAGGCGAGCCAATGTACCACCGGCACCGAATTCGGCATCGTCGGGATGCGCGCCTATCGCTAGTGCACGTTTGACTTCCGTCATGGATAGCGTTCCTTTAGCGCACCATCATCGGCATGACGATGTGGATATAGCCGTCAACACCCACGGGGCGGAAGACGGCAGGATTTTGTTCGGTTTTGGTTTCGATAGAGACTTGGGCTGTCTTGATGGCGTTGATGGCATCCTGCAGGTACTTGACGTTGAGGGCGATTTTGTTGCCTTCACCGCTGATGCTCCCATCCACGACACCGCTGTTGTTGCCTACTTCGGCTGCATTGGCGGCGATATGGATGCGCCCAGGCCCGTTGTCATTGCCTGGCTCAATGGTCAAGCGCACAATGCTTGCTGATGCGCTTGCAAAGAGCGAAGCGATTTTGACGGCTTTGGCAAGCTCAACCGTATCAACGATTGTGCGTGTGCTGCTATCGTGTGGGATGACACGCTCGATGTCGGGGTATTTGCCTTCGATGACACGAGTCACCAAATCAATATCTTCGGTGTGGAAGAGCACCTGCCCGCCACCTTCTGTGATGGTCATGGCCACGTGTCCCTCGCTCCCGGCAATAATGCGTGACAACTCGGTCAAGGCGCGGGCTGGGATGATGATTTCGACGGGGTCTTTGACGGGTGTTGCCAACTGAATGGTGCGTTGGGCCAACCGGAATCCATCTGCTGATGCTAACGTGCACTGGTTGTCGCGCAAGCGTACCAGTACACCCGTCAACACGGGGCGTGAATCGTCGGTGGCAGCAGCAAATGCAATCTGGTCGATGGCCTCGCGTAGGATTTCACAGGCAAAGACTGCAATCGGCTCGCGTTCGTCGAGTGATGGCAAGGTTGGGAATAACTCGGCATCAAGACCGATGATATTGTTGTCGTAACGTGTGCAGGTGATTTTGACGCTTTGTGACGCAGAATCAAGCTCAAGGACGATACGATCGTTGGGTAGGCTTCCTACGAGGTCACTCATCAACTTGGCGGGGATGGTGACTGCACCTTCGCGGTCAATCTTGGAGCCAATCCAGCAGGTGATGCCCAATTCGAGGTTGGTAGCAGCTAGTTTAAGTCGACCGTTGTCCGTGGCAAACAACACATTGGAAAGGACTGGTAACGTGCTTTTGCCGGCAACCGCATGCCCGACAATCGACAAGCCACGTTTGAGATTCTCTTGCAGACAGGTGAGCTTCATGTGTCAGCTCCTTAATGACAGTTGAGATATATAGTATTATACCATGCTCATGGCGTCGTCAACATGTCAGCTTGTATGCAGATGCATCTCAACCTGGCTCGCTACCGGACGTGATAGGATGGTGTTACATCGCATATACAATAGGGTTAGGTTTACTGTGCAGAATGGGGCCGTTATGCAGCGTTTTGCAAACAAAGTTGCCTTGATTAGTGGGGCAACGAGTGGGATTGGGCGTGTCACTGCTCAGCGCATCCTATCCGAAGGTGGCACAGTGGTATTTTGTGGCTTTGGTGATACCGTGGCTGCCGACATGGTCGCCACGAGCCATGGTCGGGCTCACTACGTGAATGTTGACCTTGCGGATGCCCATGCACCGAGTCAATTTGTGGATGCGGCGCTTGCAGCTGTGGGGCGTATCGACATTATCATCAACAACGCTGCGTCGGTAGCACGCAGTACCCTCGAAAGCACTGATGCGGATTTTTTTGATCGGATGATGGCGCTCAATGTGCGTGCCCCCATGCTCATCATGCGCCAGGCGTTACCCGCTTTGCGTGCGAATCCACACGGAGCCGTGGTGCTCAACATCGGTTCGCTCAACGCCTATGTGGGCGCACCGAATTTGCTGGCGTATGCAACCAGCAAAGGAGCCTTGGTAACCATGTCGCGTAATTTGGCTGCAGCCCACCGTGCCGAGGGGATTCGTGTGCAGGTGCTCAACGTGGGGTGGACGCACAGTGACGGTGAGCACCAGTTGCAAATCAGTCTCGGTAACGGTGCAGACTGGGCGGTCCGGGCTGGCAAAACGCGCCCTACGGGCAAGCTCCTCGATCCCCACGATATTGCGAGTGCAATTCTCTTTTTTGCCAGTGATGAGGCTGCTGCGTTTTCGGGGTCAGTCATCGACCTCGAACAGATGCCGATTCGTTAGAAAGGTCTGTGCGATGCCTGCTCCTGCCCGCCCACAATCGAGTGTGACCCGTACCTTGCGCGCGGCACTCAAAATCGGTGAAGACTACGTGACCATCGAAGAAAGTATCACCTTGGCTAGTGATGCAAGTGACGATGAAATTCACGCAGCAGTTGCCTTTGGTTGGCGCGTCTATACCCAGCAACGTGAAGCAATTGAAGCTCAAATCAGCGAAATGCGTGACGCATACGGGAGCGACCGTGAACGTGCAGCACTCCCGTCACAGCTACGTACCATCGATAATCTACAACGGGTGCTTGGGTGGGATGCAGCGCAACTCGCAAATTATCTTGCTGAGCGACGCCTCGATATCACCCAGCTGACACGCCGGCAGGCATCGACCCTCATTGAACAACTGCGTAGGCTGTTTGATGATCAACAACGCGATGAAGGTCCCATCAACAAGGGGCAATACGACGTGATTCAACGTGTGGCGACGAGTACACAAACGGATATTGCAGCAGCTATCCGCCAGCATCTCAACATCGATGTGCCATTAGCAGAATTGACCTACGGCGAAGCCACCCGGCTCATCGCGATGCTGCGTACCGAACGTCCGCGCACCCGCAAAAACTGACCGTACCTTTTTGCCTGCCTGCAACGGTAATAGAGTGTCTTTCGCAACTGTGAAAGACGATGACATCAACCGTAGAGGAGGTTTAAGATGCGTTCAATTCGTGGCACACTCAATCGGATCGAAATGATCGGCTGGCTGGGACAAAATCCTGAACTCAAGGCTGTGGGCAAAGATGGCAAGGTCTGCACGTTTAGCGTCGGTACCAAGCGCATGGCCGGCCGCACCAACGGCGAACCACAGTACGAGACGGAATGGTTGAACGTGGAAGCATGGGATCGCTTGGCCGAACGCTGCGACAAGGCGTTGCGTCAGGGGAGCCGCGTGTTGGTCACGGGCTCGGTCATGACCCGCTCGTGGGAAGACAAAGAATCAGGCAAGCGCATGTATCGCACCACGGTACGAGCCAGCGACTGCATCTTTTTGTCGGCCCACGACAGCGATGATGGTGACAGCGACGATGGCGATGATGTGACCGCCTAGACCACTCCCCACAGCACGACGACCGTCCACTCACCGAGTAGTGGACGGTCGTACGTGTGTGTGTGGATTAGTGAGATGCGCCCAGTTTCTTGTCGAGTCTGCGCTCGGCGTCGAGGCGTTCGAGCTCATAGTCGTTGAGATCTACAAAGCGCATCGCGGCTACCAGAGCTGGGTGTACGGCATGGATGGCATGATAAATCTGTTGTGCTACGGCACGGTAGGTGGGGTGCCCTTGCGGACTCGAGCGCAACTCACACAGATGATATGCCTCGCGCAAGTTGAGCGTGATACGCCAGCGCATCAAACAGGCCATTGGTACCGCATACTGACTTGCGTCGCCTACATCGGCACGACACTGGCGCACAAACACACTTGCGCGTTCAATGGCCGCACAATAGATATCGTCTAGCCCTGCGTCACGCAGTTCTGCAGGTACCATGTAGCCTAAATCTACGCCAAAGTCTTGACGTGTTTGGCTGAGAATGCGATGCCGCTGTAAGTCGCGGTATGCGCCAATATCCGCAATGATATCAAACGTGTAGCTGGTTTCTTCGAAGGCACGCCCCGGTTTGTGAAAGCGCACACTTCGCTCACCGGCAGCCATGCTAATCAGGGCAACTTGGTCTGCGTGGGTAAGCTGAGTCACGTACGCTACGACCTCAGACAACGGTTGCGTGGTATGCGGATAGAGGGCCGCACTTGCGACGCGCACTAGGGCATCGCTGTCGTACGCCACCAGCGTGACCTGTGGGGTGGCCTGTGTGGCTGCCGGAGCGGGGAGTACGCGTGCAGCCTGTGCCAGAGTGTGGCGAATCCCGGCCAAGTAATTGCGCATGGCTGCACCGCGTGGTGTCTTGGCACGTTTGACAAACGACGGGATGAGCTGGTCGAGTGCCTGTTGCAACTGATCACTGACCTGGTGCAGTTCAGCGAGATCGTGTGATCCGAGTCGCGTAATCAAGTATTCAAAGGCACGACCATTGGCAAAGACGCCCACGTTGGTGCGTGTCGCCATTGGCAATAACCCGCGGAGCAAGTCAAATGCTTTGGCACGGGTGGCCGAATTATAGGCACGCTCACTCGTTTGTGCGTCGCGTGGTGTTCGTGCCCGTACCCAGGCAATGGTGGGCTCGAGAAGTTGCACGTAGGTATCAAACAACCCGTCCATGGCTGCTTCGTAATCGACTGCCCAGCGTGATTGCATGATGCGTTGTTCACGCACGTAGCGGTACTGACCATTGACTTTCTGGCTAAAATTCACATACCGAGTAGATTTTTCGAGTGGACTGAGTCCGATACGTGCATCCTCGATAAGTTTTGCTGCCACATTACTGATTTCTTCGCAGGCTACGTGTGCTCCGCCGAGCTCGGCCACTGAGTCATCACCATACCCGACCAGCACACGGTCGTAGAATGCTTCAGCTTGTGCGACTGCGACGAGTTGTTCCATGCCCGCAGATTGCACATTTGCGACCAGTGCCGCAAAGCCTGATTCAGGCAGATTAATGAATTCGTCGAGTAAAATCCGGCGTATGCTCTTTTCACTGCGGCTATAGCGTGAAAAGAGTGCCCCTTTGACGACTTCTGGGAGGTTACGCAAGCCAAAAATAGGTGCATCGAGATCGGTAACGAACGGTGCGAGGACTGCACGTTCATCAGCACTAAATTCATTGGTGGATGGGGTGCTCATCGCTCCTCCTACAAAATTTGATCGTCGTCTACTGCGGGGTGGGGGATAACAAGGAGTTGGTCAACCTGCGGTTGCCGTACAATCGATGTTGCTCCACTGGGCCATTGAATGGTGAGTGTATCGATGTTGGTATGCGAGCCTAAGCCGAAGTGTGCCACAGGCTCCATTTGACATAAATATCCACTTCCACCATCAATTACCTGCGCCACCTTTTTGCCTGCATAGGCGATGGTGACCAATGCCCCACGTGCAGGTGCCCCTGCCCGCGTCAATGGGCGTACCCGCAACCAATGATTGCGGTTGGCGGGTACCTGATAAAAGCTCAACGGCTGAGGAGCTGTTTCACCATGCGCAATCAGCAACTCGAGGCGCCCGTCACCGTCAATGTCAGCAATGGCAGCGCCTGTCCCCAGCCCATCTGCTTCACGGGCATCGCCGATATCGAGCTCGACCCAATCACCGTTGCGTCGCCCAAAAAGGCGGTTTGCACTGCCAAAATGATTAAAAAAAATCTCTGGATTGCCGTCGTTGTCGAAATCAGCCGCAATCACGGTCCGTACACGGCTAGGAGTCGCCATGGCATGTGGTGCATAATCAAAGAATGGCGTATCAGGTGTCCGTATCCACAAGCGGTGTGGTCCTTCCCAATTTGCATACACGAGATCGAGTACACCGTCATCGTTGGCGTCAAAGAGTGCTGCTCCACGACCATGATGATGGCGGTCTGCGATACCCATGTTGACTGCAACATCATGGAATGTACCGTCACTGTTGCTGCGGAATAACAGGTTTGTGCCGCGTTCATTGATGGCTACGATATCCACGTCACTCCCAAAGAGCGGGGCCGCACAGAGTGCGCGTGCGCCTACTGCATAGTTGACTCCTGCATCACGTGCTTTTTCGCAGAGTTGCCACTGTTCGTCGAGCTCATAAACGCGCATCATGGCACCGTAATTGGCCACCATAAACGCATATCGCCCCAACCCATGCCGATCAACGGCAACGACCGATTTTCCCGTGTTGCGATTCGCAATCAGCTGTGTTTCTGGCTGATCAAATAAATCAACACGTTGCCCGCCGTGCAATGCAAAGAGCCGATCATTAGCCTGTTTGTTGACCGTAAATGAGTCGTTGTTGACCACGTAGATTTCTTCGACGCCGTCTCCATCGATGTCGGCGGCAGCCACCCCAATGGCGAGCCGCTGTTGGTCTGCAAAGACCGCATCAGCAGTATCGAGCAACCCGCGACCGTTCCACTTCAACGCCAAGTTGGCATACCCGAAGCCAGTCACCACAAACTCAAACTGCCCGTCACCATCAATATCACAGACAGCCACCCCGTAACTCAGGCGGTCGTCATTCTGAAAGAGCAAATCATGACGTGCAATAAACATGTTTCCCCCCAAATACTACATCCAGTGTAGCATGTGTGCCTACTATACTAAGTAGTTGTTTGTCGTCAGGTGTAGTGTCGGTGTGTATATGGTCTTGTATCACCATTATTTAGGCGGTATCAATCAACTGGTGTGCATACAATTTGGCGTACACACCCTTGAGTGCAATCAGTTGCTCGTGGGTGCCATCTTCGACAACGAGTCCTTGTTGTACCACGAGGATACGGTCTGCACTGCGGACGGTGGCGAGGCGGTGCGCAATGATGATGCTGGTACGTCCCTTGAAGAGGCGTTCGAGTGCCTCTTGGACGAGTGCTTCGGTCGTTGTATCAATACTACTTGTTGCTTCATCGAGGATCAAAATGCCGTGTGGTTGGAGCGCAATAGCACGCGCCAATGCGAGGAGTTGGCGTTCGCCTGCAGACAAATTCGCACCATTGGGTGTCACTGGAGCTGCATATTGGGCGGGGAGCCGTTCGATGAAAGGGGCTGCGTTGGCAGTGAGTGCAGCCGCCATAATTGTCTGTGTAGCCACCTGTTCACGGTACAAACGCACATTAAATGTGATATCACCCACAAATGTGACCGGGTCTTGCGGTATCACCGATACCAAGCTACGCAGGGCAATTGGCTCCATCTGGCGAATATCGACCCCATCGAGCAAAATGCGCCCCTGCTGTGGGTCGTACCAGCGGGCGAGGAGTCCGATTAAGCTCGATTTCCCCGCACCGGTAGGTCCAACAATGGCCACCCGTTGCCCGGCTGGGATATGCAGCGTGATACCACGCAACACCGGTTGATCTGCCACATAGTGAAAGTGGACGTTTTCGAGCTGCACGTCACCACGAAAGGGTTCCACCGGTGCAGTCGGGTAGGCGGGGGCTTGAATGAGTGATTCTTCTTCGAGGGTACGTTGGATGCGATCTGCTGCGCCAAATGCAATCTGAACCGCATTGTATTGTTCGGACAGGCGTAAGACAGGTTGGAAGGCACGATCCGCATATTGAATGAATGCAACCAACATCCCGAGTGTCGCCCAGCCAGCCAAAACTCCCTGGCCGCCGCCATAGAGTAGCAATGCCAGCCCAATCGCAGCCAGGTATTCTTGCACCATCAAAAAGAGTGCGCTATGGCGGCGCAACACGATCAGCGCATGGCGGTACCCGTTATTGAGTGCATCAAAGCGTAGTGTACTTGCAGCTTGTGCGCCAAAGACTTGCAGTACGGGGATACCTTGGAGTTGCTCGTTGAGATATGCACTGACCTTGGCCAAGGCGGTGCGTTCACCAGTGGACGAACTCCGTACGCGTGCTGAAAAATAGCCAGTAACCCATACCAACGCTGGCAATACGACCAGCACGAGCAGGGCTAGGCGCCAGTTGATACTAAACATCACAATGATGGTAACCACAAGCGTGGCTGCTTCGGTAATGATGGTGACAGCGCTAGTAGAGAGCAATGCGCTCAACGTATCGATGTCACTGGTCAAACGTGTGACCAAGTCGCCTACCGGATTACGATGAAAGAATGCTTGATCCTGGGCCATAATGCGTTTGAAGAGGTCTGTCCGTAAATCAGCCAAGGCGCGTTGCCCTGCTTGTTGCAAAAAATAGCTGTAGATGTACTGGATGATAAACATCAGGATAGAGGTGCCACCATAGAGCACCGTAATCGTCCACAAACCTTCGGTATTGCCGTTGGCAATCGGTCCATCGATCGCCCATTGTAGCAATGCCGGTGGGATAACATTTAATCCTGCTGAAATGCACAACAATACTAGCGCTATGGCAAATGGCCGCCAGTGTGGTCGGACAGCAGTCAACATTAGTTTAAACAAGATACTGTCTGGGCGAGCCTGCACCACTGAATCACGCATGTTGATATACCGTGTTATGAGAATGTTAACTACAGTATAAGTCAGAATTCAGTTGCCGTGTAAAGACCAGTGTGCCAGGGGTGTTTTCAGCGAGGTGTTATCGCACTGTAATACGACACGCTTTCGTATCTCTGTCCAGGTATGGTACGATAAGTCATCATACTCCGATACGTGAGGTTTGGATGGCTAGTTCAAAAGTTGTTGCCATGCCAGCACGCTACAGCATTGTGGAACAGCAGAATGCGGCATTATGGGTCGTTGACCAAGAGCCGTGGCGCCGCTGTTGGATGTGTGATAGCCGCCTTGGTGAAAAGAGTGACGACTATTGTGGTGCGTGTGGTGCGCGCTTTACGCCACGCCGCTACCGTGCCGAATTGCATGAGACTACGCCAGCGGGGTTATTGCTGAATCTTGCGAACAATAGTACAATTCAGCTAGCGCTGATGCGCCTTCCCGATATGTATGATTCTTTTGATGTGCCCAACGGCACAGTGTGTGTAGCGCAGTCCGTCGATGGGCAAACGCCGCTCCCGTTGATGGCATATGACACATTGCTATTGGCTCGAGCCCTGCTGTCGTCGGCGCAACACCTGGCACTGGCTGGCTATACACTCGGCCAACTAATTGCTTCAGATGTGGTGTACCACAACAATGGTACAGTGTCGCTGCGGATTGCACCATACCTGACCAACGCGACTGTCCCTGAACATCAAGCGTTGCTTCAGCTCATTGACATCATTGATCAACATGTCGACGAGCCGCGTATTACGCGCCGCTTTGATATTGCTGACGCGGATGTGAATCCGCTGCTGGGTATTATTGCTGATGTGCGTTCTGAGCTGATTACCACGTATGCTGAATGTCTTGCTCGCATCGAAACTGCCATCGTGCCGTATGCGACGCGGCGTAGTTTGCACCTGCGTTGTGCAACGCTCAGCGATACTGGCCAGAAGCGCCAAAGCAACGAGGATAGCACGCTTTCGGTGCAAATGCAGTGGGTGCGTGATAATTCTCCATATGCGGTAGGAGTATTTGCTGTCGCAGATGGAATGGGTGGGCATGCTGCAGGTGAGGTAGCAAGTGCACTGACTGTAGCTGCGATTGGTGAGCATATCGTTGGGGCCAACAGTGCGCAACTCCCCCTGACCACATTTGGCAACGATATGGAGCATATCGTCCAAACCATTGATGATGCCATCCAGTATGCAAATCAGCGTGTAGTCACTGAGGCGCGTCAACTGGGTAACAACATGGGTACGACGCTGACGATGGCGGTGGTGCTGGGGGATATGGCCTATATTGCCAACATCGGTGATAGCCGTACTTATTTGTGGCGCGATAACAAGCTACGGCGCATCACGACGGATCACTCGTTGGTAATGAAACTCGTTGAGTTGAAACATATCAGCGAGGATGAAATTTATACACATCCACAGCGCAACGGTGTGCTTCGTTCGCTTGGTGTGGATGAAGAAGTAAAAGCGGATATTGACGTCGAACGTGTACGCCCCAATGACACGCTGTTGCTGTGCAGTGATGGCTTGTGGGAAATGGTGCGCGATACGGAAATGGCAGCGATACTGCGCAAAAAAGGCACGCCGGAGTCGTGGGCCAAGGCACTTGTTGCTGCTGCCAATGAGGCAGGTGGTGATGATAATATCAGTGTGGTTGTGATTCGTTGTGAGGAATAAGTTCATCGAGTGTTCGTTTTGTGTGAGTGAGGTATGCGTATGAAGTGTCCCATGTGTGGTGAGACGAATAAATTAGAGGTGCGTTTTTGCGAGCATTGTGGTGCCCGCCTTGATGCACCGAGTACCGAAGCAACGCCTGTTATGCCGGCGATTGTGCCTGCATTGACGTGTCCCCAATGTGGAGCTGTCGTGTTGCCTGGTGAAGCAACCTGTGAAAGCTGTGGTCATACTCTGCCCAACAACACCGCCATGTCTGCAGGGATGCCAATTCTCACGCAAATGAGTTCAGAGCTCCAAGTGGTTGATTTGCCCGTCGAGGGATTTGCAGATACAGCCAATGACCTCAACGTGTTGCACCAACAAACCCCTACCAGTGTTTCTGGCCCCATTGAATACCGCATCGAAAATACTGACGATGCCCCTGCGAGTGATGTACAGGATGAGGTTGCAGTCCCTGCGGCGCCTGAAGTTGTTGATGCACCGGTGCTTATCACCGATGACGAGCCCATCACCGCTGCACACGTGGCGGATACAAGTGTGGCAACACCCGCAGCTGCACCTGTCGGTGATGTGCAGGCGATTAAACGCCGGCGCCAAGAGCTCGACGATGAAATGACGCGCCAGCGCAACATCATCAAACAACTTGATCAAATGCATCGTGCCTTCCGTGAAGTCACGCCACAAGCGGTGCTGATGGGGATTGCTGAAGCCGAGGAAAAACTGCAAGCAGCACAGGCCGAACTCGATAATTTGCCCGTATTACCTGAAGTCGACCCGGCAGTCATTGAGCGCCTCCAGAAAGACCTTGCACGTCAACTTGAAATCATTGAGCAATTTGAGCAGTTGCAGCATACGTTTGCATCGGCTACACCGCGAGCGGTGCTGCAAGGTATCATTGATGCACGTCAGACCGAAGAACAGATTCGTGCTGAACTCAAGACGTTGGGTGTTGATGTCATGTTGCCACGTGCGAATAGTCAACCGGTGAATGTGCCTCCGGTGGTAGTGCCGCCGAGTGTACCACAAATGCCCGTAGCGCCGATGGTGCCACCCACCCCACCGCCTGCGGTGCTTGCACCGGTCAACGAGGTTGCCGCACCTATTGCAATGCCCGAACCAGTGGTTAACCCGGTGGTGAATCCGGTGGCGCCGGCTGCCCGCCT